>CESC01027696.1_pt1 | contig 137745 bp, 119 predicted proteins | sample 531131 | NCBI WGS metagenome assembly CESC01 (sample SAMEA2621295, study PRJEB7988) | marine metagenome | biome: marine biome (ENVO:00000447); feature: mesopelagic zone (ENVO:00000213); material: "saline water (ENVO:00002010), including plankton (ENVO:xxxxxxxx)" | depth 800 m
TTATCAGATGATGGTGATGATGTAATAACGACTTCTTCAAGTTAACCGCACCAACTACAAACAGAAAATGGACACCCATCGCCACAATCATCATTCTCATCATCTACAATTCCTTTAGACTGTAATGCTTTAGTGCTGTCTGCTTTCCTTTTGAGATATTGAACATTGATTTTTCCCGATATAATTTCAAAAGCGTCAATAAAATTCCCTTCCAGATCTGTGATCAAAATTTCGCCAGAGAACAACTCCGCTGTTGAGCTGTCATAAGCGTGTGTGCTAAAAACTACACTTTCAACTTTTCCGTCTATCTCCAAAAGAAGAATTCTGCTTTTTAAATTGCGGTGAACGGTCTTAGCCGGAATTACTGCAAGTTGCTCAGAAGTATTTGAAATGTCCTCCATCAAGACGGTATCAGCAATACCTACTATATAGTTACCTGAATGTTTAGATTTAGATTCCCTAAAACCGTTGAGATAGGCACTGGCATTTTTAGGAGAAACGGTTTTTATCTCCTTTTGTTCAAGTTGCAAAGGATACGATGTGTCGTCCCTTTCACAGCTTTGAAAGAGCCAAAAGCTTATGCAAACCAGTAAAATGAGGCTTAAACCTTGTACGTAATTTTTTTTTCATCATAATGAGCGTTTAACGTAATTGTAAATGAAGCTGTAGGGAGTGCTTTAAAAGTTGTTATTTTTTTAAATAAGCTACACAGGTATTTTAACCTTTTACCACAAACCAATTTAACCTTATATTTGTCCAAAACTTATCTACGCCATGCAATACAAACGCATTCTTTTAAAATTATCAGGTGAAGCATTAATGGGAAAACGCCAGTACGGTATAGATCCTGATAGACTGGCAGAGTATGCCGAAGAAATAAAGCAAGTGCTTGATAAAGGGGTGCAGGTTGCTATTGTTATTGGTGGCGGAAATATCTTTAGAGGTGTTGCCGGAGCCAGCCGCGGGATGGATCGCGTACAAGGGGATCATATGGGGATGCTGGCCACCGTGATCAACGGTTTGGCATTGCAAAGCGCGCTTGAAGAAGCAGGGATTCAAACCCGGTTACAAAGTGCAGTGAAGATCAATGAAGTTGCAGAACCCTTTATTAGACGTCGTGCTATACGTCATCTGGAAAAAGGGCGTGTGGTGATCTTTGGTGGTGGTACAGGAAACCCTTATTTTACTACAGATTCTGCTGCAGTTCTAAGAGCGATCGAAATTCACGCAGATGTGATCTTAAAGGGAACACGCGTAGACGGTATTTACACCAGCGATCCTGAAAAGGATAAAGAAGCTGTGAAATTTGATTTCATCAGTTTTGAAGATGTGCTTCAAAAAGGTTTGAAGGTTATGGATACCACTGCATTTACGTTGAGCCAGGAAAACGAGTTGCCTATCATTGTTTTTGACATGAACAAACAGGGTAATTTACTCAAGGTTGTAGATGGTGAAAATATAGGTACTACCGTAAATTTATAATTTAGTATTTTTGGTTGGTTTGAAAAAAATCAATGAATTAATAAGGCTATGAACGAAGACATTCAATTTATATTAGACGGCACCGAAGAAGCGATGCAAAATGCCGTAAATCATTTGAAAAAACAGTTTGCAAACATTCGCGCAGGTAAGGCGAGCCCTTCAATGTTAGGTAGTGTGATGGTTGATTACTACGGTAGTCAAACGCCATTGGCACAGGTGGCAAACGTAAACACTCCAGACGGGAGAACTATTTCTATTCAACCTTGGGAAAAATCGATGATTCAAGAGATCGAAAAAGCGATTATGAATGCTAATCTTGGTTTCAACCCAATGAATAATGGAGAAAGCGTGATCATCAATGTGCCGCCACTTACCGAGGAACGTCGTAGAGATTTGGTTAAGCAGGCTAAAGCTGAAGCTGAAGATGCAAAAGTAGGCGTGCGTAACGATCGCAAAAATGCCAACAACGATATTAAGAAATTAGAGAAGGATGGTCTTGCTGAAGATATTTGCAGTAACGCAGAGGTAGACGTGCAAGATCTAACCGATAAATACATCAAGAGGATAGATGAACTTCTAGCAGTTAAAGAAAAGGAAATACTTACGGTCTAACAGACGTTAAACTCTTATTAAGAGCGACCCTCGGGTCGCTTTTTTTATAGTATTTTTAATTTTAAGTTCTTGATTGATAATGGCTAAACCGCTTATTTTCTGTTTGTTTTTGCTTTTTGCGCTTTCAAATTCTTTATTTGGACAGCAAAATACCATAGATGTAGATTCGCTGATGCAATTGGCAATAAGCAATGCTGCTAAAAATAATCCGCAGGAACGTCTTGATCATTTTAGCTATACCACCTACGAGAAAACCATTATCACAGACTCGCTAGAACGTGAGACCAATGCGCATTCCTTTTTTACCGAGAAAGTTTCAAAAAATACATTTAATGCTCATCACGGATTTAAAGAAGAAGTGCTTGGTTTTAATATGGCGGGCTTTGACGAACCGCGGTATGAGACTTTAGGGATCACGCTTCAGTCACGTTCCTTCTATGACGAGGATTTTGTGATCTTCAATTATCGATATGCAGGGCCTTTATCTTCTCGCGGACTTAAAAATTATAACTATCAGTTTGTCGGTGATACGACCATTTTAGATCGAAAGAGTTTGGCAATTGCTTTTCAGCCTAAGCGGCCACAAACGATTCCCGGACTTGTAGGGATATTGTATCTCGATACTCAAACTCTGGCGATTCAAAAAGTGCACATAGGCATAGATGATGAGCTGGTAGCACGCATCGAGCAGTATTATAAATACTTGCCAGAGGAAGAGGTTTACCTTCCGCTTAGTAGTAAATTGTATATTGAAAAGGGTGAAACCTCAAAAAGGTTGTCACTTTTTAGAGGAAAAGTTTCCGTAGGGACGATTGAGAATAATCCGGTAAAAGAAGCTATCGAGGGGCGTTACTTACTTTCTACTTCTTATAATGCCAACTTTGATCTTTCAGAAAAAGAAAAGTTGGAGCATCCCAATCTTGCGATCGAGGTGATGGAAGATGCCGATAAGAAGCCTGAAACATTTTGGAAACGCTATCGGGAGCAAGCCTTAACCCAGCGAGATCTTAATAGTTTTGATTACCTCAATAACATTGTCGAAACCCAAAATATAGAACGCCGTCTGGCGGTGATCAATAATTTTGGAATTGGCTATTACACGGTAGATTTCTTTGATTTTGATCTTACCTATCCCGTAAAATATAACAATTATGAAGGGTTGCGGTTAGGCTTAGGAGGAGTTACGAATGCTGATTTTTCAAAGAATTTTAGGTTAGAAGGTTATGCAGCTTATGGTTTTAAAGATCAGGTTTTAAAATATGGAATAGGAGGTGGGATCCTGTTGAATGAATCGCACGGCGCCTGGTTGAGTTTTACCTATAACGACGATTTGCAAGAAGTAGGAAGCTTTAATTATTTGACAGATCGCCGGGTGTATTCTTTGTTTGAGCCGCGTCTGGTAAACATCACGCAATTTTTTGATTATAAAACGTATCGGCTGAATCAAGAATATCAAATCACACCAAAGATTCTTTCAGAATTTCAATTTGCCAAAACCAATGTACTGCAAACGGAAGCCTATCGTTTTGTGCTGGGAGACGAATCGTATAGTGAGTATGATATCACCGAAGCTACTTTTGGAGTCCGTTGGAGTCCGTCGAGTAAGTTTATGCGCTCAGAAAAGGGAACCGTTGAGATCTATGATGGTTATCCTAAAGTGACTGCGCAGGTATCTAAGGGAATTTCGGGTTTATTCAACGGTGATTTTGATTTTACTCGCGTGGGTGCCAAATTCTATTATCAGGTAGAACGACTCAATAAATCTACCACCGAGTTTTTAGTAGAAGGAAAAATGGCGTTTGGCGATGTGCCGCTTACTCATCTTTTTCACGCGTATCCCAATGCACCCACCAAAGAAACCATTATGCAGCGTTTTTCGGTTGCGGGGGTAAATAGTTTTGAGACGATGTATTTCGGGGAGTTTTTTTCAGATCGAATCGCCTCTTTACAGATCAAGCATCATTTGCGACCGTTTAATTTAGGTGAAAAATTTAAGCCAGAAATGGTGTTCATCACGCGATATGCTATTGGTGATATTTCTGATATCGAGCGCCATCAAGAGGTGAGTTTTAATAAACTTGATAAAGGCTTTATGGAAAGCGGTTTTGAGATCAACAAGATCCTCTTTGGTTTTGGAACAAGTTTAACTTATCGCTACGGGGCTTATCATTTGCCAAGTTTTGCCGATAATATCGCCTTCAAGTTTACCTTCAACCTTCAGTTGTAGCTTCATTTTTAGGTAGAAATTCCATAGAAATCTTCAAGTCAATGCCTTGACTGCTTTGTAGGTTTTGTTTTTGATTTATAGCAAAGGCTATTCGCTCTTAAATGAGTATCTTTGCGCCTCTTAAATTAGGACGATGACCAAGCTTTTGGGTTACGGATTTTGGAACGGTGTAGCACGCCTCATTTTACGCAACAGACTCTTTATTCTTTTTCTGGTTGCCGGTTTTACGGTGTTTTTAGGAACGCAATGGAAATACATGCGCTTTACCTATACCGAAGCAAACCTGCTGCCGGATGATCACGAAGTCAATCTGGAATACAATAAATTTCTTGATCAGTTTGGTGAAGAAGGAAACCTTATCGTATTCGGAATAAAAGATTCAACACTTTTTACTCCTGAAGTGCTTAATAAGTGGAACGCGCTTTCCGATACGATCAATAGTTTTGACGCGGTTGCGCTTTCGGTTTCTTTGAAGGATTTAAAGCTGCTTGAAAAGCAAGAGGAGCCTAAGCGTTTTGAAATGGTTCCTTTTGTTGAAGGATCTGTAAATACTAAAGTTCAGGCAGAAGCTTTAAAGAAAAAGCTTTTTAAAGACTTGCCGTTTTATGAGGGCTTGATCTATAACAAGGAGACGGGTACCATACGCAGTGCTGTTTATCTCAAAAAAGACATCGTCAATACCGCTGCGCGGCGAGATTTTATCGTAGAAGATCTTATTCCGTTGATCGATCAGTTTGAAGAAGAAACGGACATCACAGTGCATACCAGCGGGATGCCGTATATACGCACACTCAACAGTGCAACGATCATAAGTGAGATCGGTTGGTTTGTAGGTGGCGCACTTCTGGTAACCTCACTTATCTTTTTCTTCTTTTTTAGATCCTATCGCGCGACCTTTATTTCTATGATCACCGTGGTGATCGGGGTGATGTGGGCGTTTGGTTTTCTTGGTTTATTAGGTTATGAGATTACCGTGCTTACGGCGTTAATTCCGCCATTAATTATTGTGATTGGGATTCCTAACTGTATCTTTTTGATCAATAAATACCAGCAGGAATATAAAAATCATGGGAATAAGATCAAGGCGCTTCAGCGCGTGATTACCAAAGTAGGTAACGCGACCTTGATGACCAACATTACGACCGCTTCAGGTTTTGCAACGTTTATTTTGACGCAGAGTTCGCTGCTTAAGGAATTTGGTATCGTCGCTTCGATAAATATCCTGGCGATATTTTTACTGAGTTTACTCATTATTCCTATTATTTACAGCTACATGTCGCCGCCAAAAGAGCGTCATTTAAAACATTTGGGTAAAACCTGGATCGAGGGTTTTGTAAACTGGATTGAGCGTATGGTGCGCGATCGCCGTATAACGATTTACATCAGCACCGTGATTTTGCTTATCGCAAGTATGATAGGTATTTATCAGATTAAAGTTTCAGGAAGTCTTATTGAAGATATGCCGAAGAAAACTACGTTTTACAAAGACATTAAATTCTTTGAAAGCGAGTTTGACGGGATTATGCCGCTTGAGGTGTTGATCGATACCAAGCGTCCTAAAGGCGTGATGAAGTTGCCAACATTAAAACGTATGGACGAGCTGGCAACAACCATCTCAGAAACTCCAGAGCTTTCTAAACCTATTTCTATTGTAAATCTGGTAAAATATGGAAAGCAAGCATTCTATAATGGCGATCCTCAGTATTATCAATTGCCCACTTCAAACGAGCGCAACTTTATTTTGCCTTACGCACAAAGCTTCTCTAATGAAGCCGGGCTGCTGGACAGTTACATAGATTCTACCGGTCAATATGCACGTATGACGACCTTTATGCAAGATATTGGTACCGATCGTATGGAAATCGTAGAAGACAATTTATACAACAAAATAAGTATTCTTTTTCCTGAAGATAAGTTTGACGTTACCTTGACAGGAAAGGCTTTAGTTTTTCAAAAAGGGACCAATTATTTGATCAATAACCTGATCATCAGTTTGTCGCTGGCCATTTTATTGATCTCCATATTTATGGCCTTTATGTTCCGGTCGTTTAAAATGATCTTGGTTTCTTTGATCCCAAATTTACTGCCGTTGTTGATCACCGCCGGATTGATGGGCTTTTTGGGCGTGCCTATAAAACCTTCAACTATTTTGGTATTTAGTATTGCTTTTGGGATTTCGGTAGATGATACCATTCACTTTTTGGCCAAATACCGTCAGGAACTTAAAAGTAGCGGGTGGAAGATCAAGCGTTCGGTGTATGCTTCGGTAAAAGAAGCCGGCGTGAGTATGTTTTATACTTCTATCGTCTTGTTCTTTGGATTTTCGGTATTTATGATCAGTAGCTTCGGTGGTACCGTTGCCTTAGGAGGCCTGGTTTCGGTAACCTTGATCTTTGCGATGTTATCTAACTTGTTATTGCTTCCTTCTTTGTTGCTTTCGCTAGAGCGAAATATTGCCAATAAAGAAGACTTTAAAAAGCCGGCGATCCAGATTCTGGACGAAGTGGAAGATGAAGAAGTGCTTGCAGAATTAGATAAAGAATAATTCTGTTTAAATTTTTAGCCAGTTTTGTGCCAGTCTGATGTAAAATTTATCTTTGTCGCTTATCACGATTAATTACAGAACTAAGCAAATCACGTCTAGCGACGTTTTGATTCTATAACTATGAGAAAAACAATTGTACACATTTTAAAAGAAGAGCCCAAGGGGCACGAACTTACCGTAAAAGGATGGGTGAGGTCGTTTAGAGCCAACCGTTTTATTGCGCTAAATGATGGTTCTACGCTTAATAATTTACAGTGTGTAGTTGATTTTGAAAATACAGATCCTGAGCTTTTAAAACGTATTACCGTAGGTGCTGCGATTGCCGTGACCGGAAATCTTATCGAAAGTCAAGGTGGTGGTCAAGCTGTTGAAGTTGAAGCTAAGGAAATTAAAATTCTTGGGGATGCAGATCCTGAAGAGGTAAAGAAAACCATCTTGTCGCCTAAGCGTCATACGTTAGAGAAGTTGCGCGAGCAGGCCCATTTGCGCGTACGTACCAATACCTTTGGAGCAGTGATGCGTTTGCGTTCGCAATTGAGTTTTGCCGTGCATCAATACTTTCAGAAAGAAGGTTTTTATTATGTAAATACTCCGATTGTAACCGGTAGTGATGCAGAAGGTGCGGGTGAAATGTTTAAAGTAACGGCTTTAGACATGAAAAATCCGCCGAAGGATGAAGACGGAAACATTGATTATAAAAAGGATTTCTTCGGAAAGGAAACCAATTTGACGGTTTCTGGTCAGTTAGAAGGAGAAACCTATGCGTTAGGTCTGGGACAGATTTACACTTTTGGACCAACCTTTAGAGCTGAAAATTCAAACACAAGCCGTCACCTTGCAGAATTCTGGATGATCGAGCCGGAAGTTGCATTTTGCGATCTGGATATGAATATGGATCTGGCGGAAGACTTTATCAAATACGTGATTCAGTTTGTGATGGATAACTGCCAGGATGATCTAAAGTTTTTAGAAAACCGATTGATTCAGGAAGATAAGAGCAAGCCCGAAGCAGAGCGTGCGCCAATGCCGTTACGTGAGAAGTTGAAGTTTGTTTTGGAGAATAACTTTAAGCGCGTGAGCTACACAGAGGCAATCGAAATTCTTAAGAATTCAAAACCAAATAAAAAGAAAAAGTTCAAATATCCTATTGAAGCATGGGGTGCCGACTTGCAAAGTGAGCACGAGCGTTTTCTTGTAGAGAAGCACTTCAAGTGCCCGGTGATCTTATTTGACTATCCTGCAAATATCAAAGCCTTTTATATGCGTCTCAACGAAGACGGTAAAACCGTACGCGCGATGGATATTCTCTTCCCGGGAATTGGTGAGATCGTTGGAGGTTCGCAGCGAGAAGAGCGTTTAGAAGTGTTGCAAGAGAAAATGGCAGCGCTAGACATCCCAGAAGAAGAACTGTGGTGGTATCTAGACACCCGTCGTTTTGGTAGTTGTGTGCACAGTGGTTTTGGTCTCGGTTTTGAGCGTCTGGTATTATTCGCAACCGGAATGACTAATATTAGAGACGTGATACCTTATCCACGTTTTCCTCAAAACGCAGAATTCTAAGGAGATAAATAGATTCAAAAAAGCCCGATTTAATTTTTAAATCGGGCTTTTTTTTGTTTTGCAATCAGCTACGGGGAAAAACACCCTTTTTAAAGGAGTTTTTTCCTAGTGAAAAAAAAGATGTCTATTTTACACCTAACTAACAATTAATCAATTTATGAAAAAAACTACCCTTGTTGCAGCAGTGCTTACGGCTGCATTTTTAATGACTTCTTGTGATGAACCTTGCGATTGCGAGGGAGATGAAGCACCAATTCTAGGCGCTCCGTCTAATATTATTCCTTTAGCTAGCGCAGATTCCTTATATAAAAATTACGGTAACAGTCGTGTTGAACTTATCGAGCTTGCAGAAAACATTACCGAAGAAGGCGATACCATCCCTGAAGAGGATGTGAGGTACAAAAAGGCAACACGCTATGTGAGTTTTTCGTTCTCAGAAATGCAAAAATATATGGCATATATTAAGCAACAAGCTGATTCTGCAGGTGTTGAAATTACAGATTTGCGTGTGTACTTTGGTAAAAATAAAAAATCGGCTAAGAAAGATGCTGGCAAAGCAACTGTGTTTTTCAATCCTGCCGCATTACTTGATTTGCCTAATGGTACAAAAGATACTGTGAGCTTCGCTATTCTTAATCTACCTGATGGAACTAAGAAAGCAGTAGCTGTAGGGACTGTTCTAAGTTCTTCTGGAGGAATGACTGCAGAAGGAGATACAGAGTCCTTATCTGGTGATTTAGGCACGCTTGCTCCACCACCTCCGGCGAATGAGTTTGATTTTTAATATAGATTAAGTTCAGGCTTCTTTTGTGCAGCCAAACAAATTAGTTTTTCAAAACTTGAAATCATCGTTTTTGATTATAGCAATCGCTCAGACCGTTTCAGAAAGAAAGCTGTCTATTATTTTAGATAATCCAATGCTTTGGATTATGAATTCATTGGAGTTAATTGCTTTTGCAGTTGGGCTGATCTATTGGGGGAAATTCAAAAATTCAACTGTAAAATGGTTTATTTTGTTTCTAGGCTATAATTTTTTTAATGAAATGGCCGCGGCGGTTTTCTATGTATTGGAGTGGGTAGCCGATTCAAACATGATTTTTTACAATTTTCGTTATCTAATTTATTTCGGTCTGTTATTTAGTCTCTATTATAATAAACTTGAAAGATCAAAGTTTAGAAAGGCGATAATAGGACTATCGGTTATCTGGTTGTTCGTTTACGTTTACTGGCTTTCTGTCTCTAATTTTTGGATTCAGTTTGCTTTAGTACCTGGAGTGTTAGGAGGCTTTTTTCTAATGGGAATTATACTTTTTTATTTTGTAGAAAGTATCAGTCAGCGATCTGTCAGAGGGATACAAAATGATTTTTTTACCTATCTCAGTTTGGGTTTGCTTTTAGAAGCTGTGGTGCAACTTCCTGTCCTGATTACGATACACGTAGGTTGGGCGCAAATAACAGAATATTCAGATTCTAGGAATGACTTTTTTAATACCATAAAGCAAGTAAGCTTTGTAGCTTCCTGCATAATGTATTTCGTTTTTATGTTTGGGTTTTATCGTTCTAAGGGTCCTTAATTTATAAGAGCCTAAAGTGTTAAGATTGATTTTTAGCAAAATATCAAAGAATTAAAAGGATTGAATGAACTATTGATTATAGCTGATTGGCAAGACCGTATTGGGTACTTTGTTACAAATCCAGGAATAATGATTTCTGATTTTGCTGAATTGCTGAGTTTCGTTTTCGGATTGATTTATTGGAATAAGTTTAAACAAACGCCTATAAGGTGGTTTATTCTATTTCTAGGATATAATTTCTTTAACGAAATGGCTGCTTTAGCCTATTACGTTAGTGGCTTGAGTAATAACAATACCATTTTTTATAATGTGCATCAAGTCATTTACTTTAGTGTTCATTTTTACATTTTTTATAAATACCTAATACGAAAAAGGCTGAAACTTGCCGTTGTTCTCTTTTATAGTGTTTGGTCGCTAAGCTTTGTGTATCAGTTATTTATCAAAAATCTAGTTTTAGAATATGCATTGTTCTCAACGGTTCTCGGTGATTTTCTTACGATGATCAGTGTTTTATTTGTTTTTATAGAAGTCATTAATGCTTCAACTATTTCAAAGCTGCAAGACAACATGATTATTTATCTAGGCTTAGGGCTTTTGGTTTATTTGGTAATTAGTATTCCAACTTCAGTTACATCATTTGTGGGGTGGGAGAAAATAGGGAAGGATACGGGACCGAGAATGGAATTTTATCAGATTTTAAGAAATGTGGGCACTTTTGCTGGGGCTTTAATGTATTTCATTTTTGCTTATGGTTTCTATAGAGCAAAAGCACCAAGTATGAGTTTAACACAGTAGGTCAAATAATTAATTTAGGATTTAAGAATTAGAGAAGATTGGATTTAGAAATATCACAGGAACGTTTAGAGTTCATTTTGAGCAATCCATCCACGATGACCATGACTGCACTCGAGCTGCTTTCGTTTGTAGTTGGGTTGTGCTATTGGAAAAAGTTCTCTAAAACACCAATCGTCGTTTTTATTCTTTTTTTGGGATATAACTTCTTGAATGAGGTAGTGGCTGCTTTTGTTTTGGTTGCTAATCTTGCCGAGAGAAATACCGCATTTTACAACCTGAGATACTTGATTTATTTTTCAGCACTCTTTTGGATGTATTTCAAATACTTGAATAAACGTTCATTCAAAAATACAGTGGTCGCTTTTTATGCTGTGTGGCTTTTGACGTATATCTATTTTGTAGCAACAAGTAATTTTCTTTATCAAAAACCGCTATTTTCAGCAGTAACCGGTGATATGCTTCTGCTTGTGGTTGTTCTTTTATATTTGGTTGAAACAATAAATAGCGCAGATTTGAGCAAAATACAAGACCATGTTTTGATTTATATAAGTGTTGGTCTTGTGATAAGTACGGTTGTTCAACTCCCTGCTTCTGTGGCTATATATGTAGGTTGGTATAAAATAACAGATGCTTCAGACAGTCTTAATGCATTTTATAAAATCATAAGAGATGCTAGCTTTTGGGCTTATTGTATTTCTTATTTAATTTTTGCTTACGGTTTTTATAGAGCTAAATCTTCAAACTATTTAATGCAATAACTATGGATCAGGATACGCAGCTTTTAGTCATTCTAGTGGTCTTATTGGTGTTGTTTTTACTGGCGGTGATCATTTTTGTCCTGTTTTCAGTATTTATGAAGCGTAAAAACAGTTTGCTGCGCGAGCAAATTGAAGCCGAAAAACGCTACGAACGCGCCATTGCGGAAACCCAAATAGAGATACGTGAAGAAACTTTGCGTAATATCAGTTGGGAATTGCACGATAATATTGGTCAGTTGCTCACATTAGCCAAAATTAAAGCACAAAATGTAGAAGGTGGGGAAGAAATGCTTGAAGTTGCAGAAACGATAGGAACGGGCTTAAATGAGCTCAGGGCGTTGTCAAAATCAATCAACCCGGAAGCGATTAACGGTCAGTCGCTTCTAAAGTCCTTAGAAAACGAAGTGGCTCGCTTTAACCGCTTAAAATTTCTTTCGGCAGATTATGATGTCATCGGTGATCCTGTTGCCATCAACCCGAAAGTTGAAATTGTATTGTTTAGAATTGTACAGGAATTTATGAGCAATACGATGAAACATTCTAAGGCTTCTACATTGCAAATACGCGTTCATTTTAAAGCAGATGCGCTAGAGGTTACAGCTCTCGACGACGGAATAGGCTTTGATTCAGAGCGTTTGTTGCAAAAAGGAATTGGCTTGAGTAACATTGATAAACGAGCAGAATTGATCGGAGCACATGCGAGAATCAGTTCGATAGAAGGAGCGGGAACACAGTTAAAATTAAATTATCCATTAGATTAAATTATGTATAAAGTAGCTATTGTAGATGATCATACCTTGCTTTCTGAAGCTATCGCAGGATTGGTGCGTCAATTTTCAAATTTTGAAGTGGTCAATGTTGCGCAAAACGGGCAAGAGTTTATAAACTTTGTAGAGGCTAACCCAGATAATCGTCCAGACATCGTGCTTATGGATGTTAAGATGCCGGTTATGGGAGGTATAGAAGCGACTACTTTTTTACAAAAACATTATCCTGAGATTAAAGTTTTGGCACTATCTATTGAGGAAGAAGAAGGTGTCGTACTGCAAATGATTCGCGCCGGAGCCAAGGGTTATTTGCTTAAAGATACCCGAAAGAATATTCTCGAGCTGGCGTTAAATGAAGTGATGACGCAAGGCTTTTATTATACCAATACAGTAGAACGTATTGTAAATAAAACTGAAAGTAAAACCGAAGAGGAAATTGTACTAAAAGAGCGCGAGATCGAATTTATAAAGCACGCTTGTACCGAAATGACCTACAAACAAATTGCAGAAAAAATGTTTTTAAGTCCAAAAACTGTCGAAGGTTATCGCGAAGCTGTATTTCAAAAACTGGGTTTAAAAAACCGTACCGGCCTCGTGATCTATGCGATCAAGAATAATATTTTTATTCCTTAATGTGGGTTAAGGCCTTATTTGACAGGTGTTGATTTAAACCTAGGCTATATACAAGCAAAAATTAAGCCTGATTTCTGTTAACAAAACATTCTGATGCATCGGTAGATGCATTTTTTTATTTTTGTAATAACCGATGTTATACTCTTTATGCTAAAACAACAACTCAAATTTAAACTTTCACAAAAGCTTTCGCCTCAGCAAATACAGCTGATGAAGCTAATACAATTGCCTACGCAGGCTTTTGAGCAACGCGTAAAGCAAGAGCTTGAAGAAAATCCTGCGCTCGACAGCGGGAAAGAGAATGCTAAAGATGAATTTGAGGAGTTTGATAACAGCAGCGATGAGGACTATGATTCTGAAAAAATCGAGACCGAGATCGATGTTGATGATTACCTGTCTGATGATGAGATCCCCAGTTATCGTTTAAACAGCAATAATTATAGCGCAGATGATGAAGAGCGGCAAGTGCCTTATGCATCGGGAACTTCGTTTACACAGCATTTGATGAGTCAGTTGCATACCTACCGACTCAATGAGGAGCAAATGCAAATTGCAGAATTTTTGATAGGGAGCGTAGACGAGAGTGGGTATTTAAGGCGTGAACTTGTCGATCTCATGGATGACCTTGCCTTTACACAGAATATTTATACTACGGAAGAGGATCTCGAAAAGATCTTGAAGATCGTGCAGAATCTCGATCCCGCAGGAGTGGGGGCGCGTAGTCTTGAAGAATGTTTATTGATTCAGTTAAAACGCAAAGAAGAGACCGAAGCTGTTGCGCTGGCCAAAGATATTTTGACTGATGCCTTTGATCATTTTAGTAAAAAGCATTACTCACGCTTACTTTCAAAATTTGATATTACTGAAGATCAATTGAGAGATGCGATTGATGAAATTGAACATCTCAATCCAAAACCAGGCGGTTCTTACGCCGGAAATACAAAAGTGGTAGAGCATGTGATTCCTGATTTTACGATCAATATTCGGGATGGTGAATTAGAGCTTACCTTGAATGGTCGTAATGCACCAGAAATGCATGTTTCTCGGGAGTATACTAATATGCTCAAAGGATACAAAGCTGCTAAAGAAAAGAGTAAGGCGCAAAAAGACGCGGTAATGTTTATTAAGCAAAAGTTAGATGCTGCAAAATGGTTCATTGAAGCCATCAGACAGCGCCAACAGACACTTTTTGTGACTATGAGCGCCATTATGGAGTATCAAAAGGAATATTTTCTTACCGGCGATGAACGCAATTTACGCCCGATGATCCTAAAAGATATTGCCGATGAGATCGAGATGGATGTTTCTACTGTTTCTCGTGTGGCCAATAGTAAATATGTAGACACCCCTTACGGAACCAAGTTGATCAAAGAATTTTTTAGTGAGAGCATGACTAACGATCAAGGTGAGGAGGTTTCAACGCGTGAGATCAAAAAGATTTTGGAGATCACAATACAAGAGGAAGACAAGCGTAAGCCGCTTACCGATGATAAATTAGCGAAGATCTTAAAGGAAAAAGGATATCCTATTGCAAGACGAACGGTTGCTAAATATCGGGAGCAGTTAGATGTTCCTGTTGCCCGACTAAGAAAAGAGATTTGATGAAATATTTTTTACGCTTTTTCTCAGTCCTTATGCATCCGCTTTTTATGCCGTTGCTTGGTGTGGTGATCTATTTTTCGGTTACGCCTAAGTTTGTGCCACCATCTTTTATGTATGCCAAATTGTTTGCGATAAGCATACTGACGATTGTTGTACCGGTGTTGTTCTACTTTTTACTAGAAAGTGTGAAATTGGTGAGTTCTGTGCATTTAAAAGAAGTGAAGGAGCGGCGCATTCCACTTCTTGTACAAATAGGGTTACTGCTGCTCATTGTGCGTATCATTATCAATGGCTACGAATTTCCTGAACTTTATATATTCTTCCTGGGGATTCTTATTACTGCCGCTACAGCCTTTATTTTAAGTTTATTGAACTTCAAAACCAGTTTGCATATGGTGGGAATTGCCGGAGTGCTGTTTTTTGTAATGGCCTTGAGTATGATCTATAATGCAAACTACTTAATGATCATTGGGCTGCTGGTAATTGCGATCGGTTTAACTGCTGCTTCCAGATTGGAGCTCAAGGCACATACTATGACAGAATTGGTAGTGGGAGTTTTGGTTGGCGGTTTGCCGCAACTGCTCGTGTTTTATTTCTACAAAATGTAAAACATCAAGCCTAACTTAAGGCTGTTCAACTCTATTGGACTTCCGTCGATCTGAGCGGAGTCATTAAACATAGGGTTAATGTTGTAGTAGAAATAGAAATTGAACGTATCGTACCCAAAAGAAAAAGTAAGTCCCATTCTAAAACGATCGAATTCCGGAACGTCTGTTTGAGTCACTTGATTGTTGGGTTGCTCAAAGTAAAATTTATAGGCATACATGTATCCTAACTGAACTCCTGTATAAATCCTCCAAAACTTGTATGTGGTTGCCGTAGAAGTGCGCCAACGAAGCTGTAGCGGTGCTTCGACCAAATAGGTGGTAAACCAGTTTTTATTGTAATTGGTTTGATTGTCTATGACTTGAAAAATGCTTTCTTCAGAAGGCGTTTCTCCAACGAATAAATTTTGATTATAGGTATTCATAGAAATACCCGCACCAAGACCAATTGCCCAGTTACGTTGTTTATTGATGGGCATATCTCGTATATAGCCAAACTGTAAACCACCACTAAAGCCGTTTTGTTCCATCCCTTCTGGCTTATTGGTTAAGAGATTAAAGGTAAGCCCAAGGTAAAATTGATCTTCTCTGTATTTAGAATATAAGGAAGTCGTGTCTATGGTGGTTACTAAAGAATCTTGCGCTTGGGCAAATTCAGAAAAACCGAAGAGTACGAATATGACGAGAAGGATACGCTTCATCTAAGAGCAGTGGATTTTGATTTAAAGTAACAAAAAAACGCCCTGAAATGCTCAGGACGTTTTCTTAAATTTTAAGAGATATGCAATTAACTCTAAAGAGTATTAATTGTTGTTTTCAACTGCGTTACCAGACTTGGTAACATAATTAATTTTCAAAGCATTTGCGGTACGTAATTCCTGTTTGATATCAGAAATAAGTCCCATTTTACTATCTCCATCTACTTTAAGCGCTGTAGTTAAGAAAGGAACAAGTTCCTCCCGCTTGCTTGCACGCTCTTGATAAATAAAGTCTTGAATTTCAGAAACATCTGCAAATTTATCATTCAACTGAATTTTAGCAGAAGTCCCGTAAGTACCTTGAAAGCGATCTACAGGCTCACCTGCATAGATGTACATTACAAGGTCTTTTTTGTCAAGTTTCTCAATTTGATTTGCAGTAGGTAAATTGTTTTTTACCATCAATGTGTTTTCTCTCATTACAGTCGCAACCATAAAGAAGAAAAGTAACATGAAAACTATATCCGGCAGCGATGCTGTAGAAATAGCTGGTAAATCACCACTTTTTTTCTTATTAAACTTAGACATAAATTGTTGTATTAAATGTTGTTAACTCTTCTTAGGCTCTGCTTCAGATAATTTCTCTGGATAAAGATCTCTAATTTCCTCAAGTTTTGGCTTAAGTTTCTCTTTATTCGCATCAGAAGTTCTGGCGTCGTTGTAGCGGTTTTCCATCTCAATGAAAGATTCGCCAAAACGCTGTTGAGCAACACGATTACGTAATTCGTTATACGCTGCAACAAGTTCGTTTTGAACGGCGATGTAACGCTTGTAAGATGTTCCTCTGTTGTTTACCAAAGAAATAACTGCCTTAGTAGGATTTACAGATGAATTAGGATCTTTTGCTCCTTGACAATAAGAACAGTTTTCTGCACCATTGTCCAAGAACTCAATCGCAGCAGCTCTCAAGTCTTTAAGCTCCATTACTTCATCTTCAACAAGTAATTCATCATTACTGTTTACAATTACTGTAAATAGGTTACGCTCTTTAATTACCGGTGGAGGTGGTTGATTCTCATCCATCTCTGGTGGTAATTTACGGCTAATACCGCTGTCGGTTTCAATTGTTGTGGTTACCAGGAAGAAAATGAGGAGTAAGAAGGCAATGTCTGCCATCGAACCTGCATTCACTTCTGGAGCTGATCTTTTTGCCATAATAGTTTTTTATTTAGCTAATTTCTTAACACCTGAAAATACCATCGCACCAATTGCAACAATCGCCAAGATATAGAACGCATAAATACCTGCTTCTACCCAGCGCACTGCACTTGCTGAAAGTACTTCACCGTCACGTAGCTGAACTTCTTCTCCTGAAGCTAAACCATATGATATGACAACTACTGCAAGAAACGCGCCAAGACCTATTAAAGTGCCTTTTAAAGACGATCCGCTGCTGAATAAGTTCTTAAGAACGAAAACTAAAACGAATACTATGGCTATTGCAATGGTTGCATATGCGATCAAGATGAATGGTGTTACCAAGCTATCTTGTAATTCTGCTGAATCTGTTATTGCGGTATCACCTGCAAGGATGATTCTCACGAGCCAGATCGCTCCAAGAACAGACAGGATGAGTGCAATAATTTTTAATATTTTATGTAACATAATCTGTTTATGTATTTATGAGGGATTATTACTTCTTGTAACGTACAAGCATATCTATCAAAGTGATAGAAGCATCTTCCATATCGTTTACGATACTATCAATCTTAGCGATGATGTAGTTATAGAAGATTTGAAGAATAATCGCAACAATAAGACCGAATACTGTTGTTAAAAGTGCTACTTTAATACCACCCGCAACAAGAGAAGGTTGCATATCACCTGCAGCTTCAATCTTATCAAACGCCTGGATCATACCAATTACCGTACCCATGAAACCAAGCATCGGTGCAAGTGCGATAAATAAAGATACCCAAGAAACGTTTTTCTCTAATAGACCCATTTGAACACCACCGTAAGCTACAACAGCTTTTTCAGCAGCATCAACACCTTCGTCTACACGGTCAAGACCTTGATAGTAGATAGAAGCAACTGGACCTCTGGTGTTACGGCAAACTTCTTTAGCAGCCTCGATACCACCACTGTTAAGAGCATCTTCTACGTCTTGTGCTAATTTAGATGTGTTAGTAGTTGCAAGGTTTAGGTAAATAATACGCTCAATTGCAATTGCAAGACCTAAAATAAGACATAAAAGAACGATACCCATAAATCCAGGACCACCTTCTATAAAACGCTTTTTTAACTCTTGTGTAAAGGATAAAGACTCAGTCTCATCGGCTACTGCCTCTTCTGCTTCTTCTTGAACTGCCGCTGCTATAGCTGTTGTGTTGACAGTCATAAGAGGTGCAGTATTTGCTTGAGCTGTAAGATTGCCTAACGCGATTACAGCTGTGATAACTAGAATAGAAAATACTCTTTTCATTGCTTTTGATCTTAAAAATTTAGTTAGTAAAGGGATAAAGATATAAAATTAATTATTCAATTATTAAAAAATAGCAGAGAGGAAGGGATTCGAACCCTCGATACGCTTTTGACGTATACACACTTTCCAGGCGTGCGCCTTCGACCACTCGGCCACCTCTCTTTTTAGGCCGAAGCCTTTTCTCAAAAGGTTGCCAATTAACAAAAAAAATATCGATTTCCAAAAGGTTTGAGTTTTAGATGAACTTCTTCTCATTAACTCATTTCTCCTCTTAGCGATGTTTCAAATATAGTCTTAAAGACCTTTGGAGACAAATTTTGACTGTTTAGATACATCATTTTTGTAATTGCTGCTTCGATCGTGAGGTCTTTTCCAGAAATAACACCTATATTTTTAAGGGTTGTACTCGTCTCATAATTACCCATTTGAACACTGCCCCAGGTACATTGTGTAATGTTTACAACGGGAATGTTTCTTTGAATAATTTTTTTCAATAACCGGGTAAACCAAGGGGCTGTAGTGCTATTTCCAGAGCCAAATGTTAACAAAATAACGCCGCTATAATCGGTATTTTCAAAGGTAGAAGTCAATAGTTTTTCATCGATTCCCGGGTAAAGATGAATGACTAATAAGTCGGTTTTTAAGTTGCGATGTACTATAAGCTTCTTTCGGTTTGCCGGAAAAAGTTTGTCATCTTCTATAGTTAGATGTACTCCCGAAGTTGCTAATGGAGGATAATTAGGAGACTTGAAGGCTTCAAAATGCTCGGCACTAATTTTAGAACTTCGGTTTCCTCTGTAAAGTTTGTATTCAAAATAGAGCCCGACTTCATTGATGTAAGCGCGTTTATTCTTTTTTAATGCAGCGATCTGAATTGCGGTTATGAGATTTTCTTTGGCATCTGTGCGCAAATCTCCTATAGGGAGCTGTGAACCGGTGAAAATAACGGGTTTTGAAAGGTTTTCTAGCATAAAGCTCAATGCAGAAGCCGTATAACTCATGGTGTCGCTTCCGTGTAGAATAACAAAACCATCACAACGCTCGTAATTTTCTTCAATGATGTCGCAGAGTGCTACCCATAATTTTGGGTTCATATTTGAACTGTCTATGGGCTGTTCAAAACCTGTGGTTTCTATTTCACAGTCTAAAAGGCGTAATTCAGGAATTTTTTGAAGTAGATCATTAAAATCAAATGCCTTCAAAGCACCGGTTTCAAAATCTTTGATCATTCCTATGGTACCACCGGTGTATATGAGTAGTATTTTAGGCTGTCTGCTCAATACTTTTGAGTTTGTTTATGACCGGATTAGCATACATGAGTAGGAAGCTCTCTCGTGCGATCGCGCTATTAGGATCTACTCTGCGTTCAAAGCGGCGTTCAAAACTACGCTTGTCACGATCGGTGTAGGTGTGTGCAAATTGATCTGTATTATAGTATAAATCATAAGCCACATAATTTGAGGGCCACAATTTATAAATGCGATAGATTTCTTTATCAATACGTCGGGCAAGCTCTTGCAATTTGTCATTTTCAGAAAGGTCAAGACCTTCGATCTCGTCAAAGGTTTCCTCGCTGAGTTTACCGGCGGCGATATGTATGCGCTTTTTGGTACCTAGAGCTCCTCTTAGAATACTGTTGAAATCCTCATTGTTGCTTTTAACATAGGCCGTGTCTTCACTTTTGGCGATAAGTTCAGGAACTTTTAAAATATCGGTTGGGTCAAATTCGTAAGAAATTGCAACCGGTCTAATATTTAAACTTTTAAGATACTGAAGCGCAGACTGTTCACCACGAGCCATTGCAACCATTTTTAAAACACCTTGTTGTGTTTTATCACTACCATCTTTTGTGCGGCCTTCGCGCTGCGCCATCCAAATGGATTGGTTTTCACTTAAAAGAAACTTTAAATATTCTGAAAGTTTCTTAGAGCTGAGGAGCATTTCGCGAGGGCTAAGACTTCGTTCGACTAAAAAGCTACGGTTGAGTTTCGCTAAAGCCATCAAAAACGATTTTTGCACGAGATTGTCTCCAATAGCCGAAGCGGTCATAATCAACTCGTGATCGTATAATGCCACATTGATAAAAGAGGTGTCTAAAATGATATCCCTATGATTCGAAAGGTAGAAATACGGTTTATCACGCTCGAGTTCGTCAAAGCCTGAAGTCGAAAAACCATCGGTGCTTTTTTCCATAACCTTGTGCACCGACTTGTAAATAACCTTACTTTGAAAATCAAAGATCGAATAACATTCGTCTATGACCGACTTTATCTCTTCTGCTGATTTATCAGGAAAAGTAAATTGTAATAACGCCTGAAACATGGGGTGCCGGTGAAACGTTTGAAGCACTTCGTGAACTTCAGAATCGTGATACGGCCTTATAGAGTCAAATTTTGACACAATTTCATTTTTTGTTGAGGCGTAAAGAACGAAATATTTTAAAGATCAATCAAGTTTAAATAGCTTTTTAGCATTATTTGTAGTCGTTTCTTCAATTTTTGCTAATGGTACTTGATAGATTTCAGAGAGCTTTTCGGCAATGTGAAGCAAGTAGGCGCTTTCATTTCTTTTTCCTCTAAAAGGTTTTGGTGCCAGATAAGGCGCATCGGTTTCAAGAACAATATGCTCTAAGTCGATCTCGTTCAAAAATTGATCGATTTTACCATTTTTAAAAGTGACCACTCCGCCAATTCCTAATTTGAGATTGTAGCCAATGGCCTTGTGTGCGTCTTCAATAGTTCCTGTAAAGCAGTGAAAAACGCCTCTTAGTTTATCGCTTTTTTCGGCTTCTAAAACTTCAAAAACCTCTTTAAAAGCATCTCTGCAGTGAATAGCTATTGGCAGGTCATATTCTTTAGCCCATCGTATTTGTTGTGCAAAGGCTTCCTGCTGCAAATCTTTAGTTGAAGAATCCCAATAAAGGTCTACGCCAATTTCACCTACCGCACATAAGTCTTTTGACTCGAGTTGCTTTTTAACGTGATCTAGCTCTTCAGAAACACTTAAAGGATCTACATGGGTTGGGTGTAAACCGGCCATAATATGCATGGCTTCAGGATACTTTTCTTTTAAATCCCACATAGAATCGGTGTAGGTTGAGTCGATTGCAGGAAGTATAAATTGGTTAATTGATTGATTGATAGCGCGCTCTATTATAGCGTCACGATCTTCTTTGAATGAATCACTATATAAGTGAGTGTGTGTATCTATAAACATAGTCTGCAAATTTAAAATAGCCGGCTTGGTGCACCAAACTTTATAGAATATTTAAAGCCTTGCCATTTAAATTGCTTTAAGTTTGAAAATAGAATTATTGTTATGGCATCATTGCGACAGCATCTTACAAAAAAAGGCTACAAGCGTATTAAACTAAATCCTGTAGGTACGGGGCATCTTAAATTTGAAGCGCGTATCAACGGGGTTTCGGGTGAATTTATTTTAGACACCGGTGCGTCTAATACCTGTATCGGATTTGAGGATCTGGAGCATTTTAAACTTTTTGCTGAAGAAAGCGAAGTGAAAGCTGCCGGGGCCGGTGCGATTGATATGCTTACGCAGATCTCCCAAGATAATTTAATTGAAATCGACAACTGGTCTACAAAGGATGTTTCTATTGTCCTATTTGATCTCTCTCATGTAAATCAAGCATTGATCAATCATGAAGCAAATCCTGTAAGCGGAATCATTGGTGCAGATATTTTAAAAAAAGGAAAGGCTGTAATTGATTATCAATACAATTGCTTATACCTAAAATAGGTATTTTCGTTTAGCCCTCGCTATGCACCCCATTTATCATTTTATAGCTGGAAGTAGGCTTGAACGTTTAATTAAAAGATGATTTAATGTTATTTAGTCTAAAATATTCTAAATAAAGAAAGCCAGCTGCGAGTGTTTTAGTTGAGAAGCGCTTCGCTTCGGTTATTTTTAATTTTTCTAGAGATTGAATTTATGTTTAACCCTCGCTCTGCACCCCGTTTTTATTTTTCAGTAGGAAGTTAGCTTGAACGTCTGATTAAAAGATGATTTAATGTTATTCAGTCTAAAATATTCTAAATAAAGAAAGCCAGCTGCAAGAGCTGGCTTTCACCCCAAATCATAATTGATTATTACAAGTCAATTACAACAATCTTAAATATTTTTCACCACAATGGCATTGAACAAAGCTAAGGTATTTTTTTTGTTCTGAAAATTCAGAGCGTTAAAATACCTGTAAAATTGGGGAGGTTTGTCCGGCTTATTTTAGATGACTTCCAGCGGTGATAGGGGTGTTCTCCCCATTGGCGTATTTCATCATCTTAAATCCGGGATGAATGCAGTAACATCCGGTTTCTCCGGCTTTATTGATGGCAATATACGCCACTTGAAAATTAGTATGGTTAGGGTTTGTGGTCACGATACGTCTTACGGCTTCTTCGCAAGCTTCTTGTGGCGACATTCCATTGCGCATAAGCTCTACAATGAGAAAACTACCTACAGTTTTAATAACTTCTTCACCCATTCCTGTTGCTGCAGCGCCACCTATGGCATTATCAATAAATAAACCGCTTCCTATCACCGGACTGTCACCTACACGTCCTTTCATTTTGTAGGCTAGACCAGAGGTAGTACAAGCTCCAGAGATGTTTCCTTCTTTATCAAGACCCAACATCCCAATGGTATCATGATTTTCTATATTGATAATTGGTTTGTATTGCGAAGTTTTTAGCCATTCTTGGTAAGCTTTCTTGCTCTCTGGAGTTAGTAGATTTTCAGCAGTAAAACCATTTTTAACCGCAAATTCTTCAGCTCCTTTTCCGGCTAAAATAACGTGTGGAGTATCTTCCATCACCTTTCGCGCAAGTGCAGCAACGTTTGTAATGTTTTCAACACACATAACAGAACCGCAATTTCCGGTATGGTCCATTACACAAGCGTCTAAGGTTACATTACCTTCACGATCAGGTGAACCTCCTTTACCTACTGTCGTGTTTTTTATATTTTCTTCCTCGACAGCAACACCATTTATAACAGCATCCAGTGCAGACGCTCCTTGATCAAGAAGGGCTCCCGCAGTGGCGTTGGCCTCAGTAAATTGCCAAGTGCAAATCGCGACGGGTTTTGTAGCTGCAGTGCTGATTTTGGTTTTATTAGAGGGTTTATTCAAGGGTTTTGCTTTTGCCAGACTGTGAATTCCTAAGCCTAATGCTAAGGTATTCATGCTGGTTTTAGTAATAAAATTACGACGTTTCATTTGTGTTTGTGTTTGGTTGGAAAGTTACTAAAGCCCGCACTATTCTTGAGAAAATTATCTTCAAAAAAATAAGAAAATATTAGATTTTTCTGAGCAGTCCTTTAGTAATATTGCTAATCTTAAAACATTTTCATGCGCTGGTTAATTTTTATCATTTTCTATATTCTCATAGATATTTATGCCTTTCAGGTGTTTAGAACATTTTCAAAATCGATTTGGCTAAATGGTATTTACATAGCACTATCAGTTGGAGTACTCGCGGTTTTAATTTACACATTGACCCATCTAGACCGGTCTAACGGTATCACGATCGATGAAATGTATGTGTTGGGGTGGTTTCTGGTCTTTTTTGTTCCTAAGCTTATTTTGATCGTTTTTATGTTTGGGGAAGATATTATTCGCGTTCTTGCGGGTGTTTTTTCTGCTGTTTCAGGAAAAGAAAGTTTTCATCTTCCCTCGAGGCGCAAGTTTATAAGTGCAATTGCGCTTGGTATTGCTGCTGTTCCCTTTGCTTCTTTGATCTACGGAATGTACAAAGGAAAATACAGGTATCGCGTACTGTCCTACGAACTCGAATTTGACGATTTGCCTGAAGCTTTTGATGGCTATAAAATCACCCAAATAAGTGACGTGCATAGCGGAAGCTTTGATGCTGCTGAAAAAATAGCTTACGGTGTTGATCTTATTAATGAGCAACAAAGCGATGTCATTTTATTCACCGGTGATCTGGTTAATAATTTTGCAAGCGAAATGAACGAATGGACGCCTTTGTTTTCAAAATTGAAGGCCAAAGATGGCGTATATTCTGTTTTAGGAAACCATGATTATGGTGATTATGCAGATTGGGAAACGCAAACTGCAAAAGCTCAAAATCTACAAGACCTAAAAGAGCTTCAAGCAAAAATGGGGTGGAAGTTGCTCCTTAATGAACACAGGTGGCTGGAGAAAAATGGGCAGCGTATTGCCTTAGTTGGAGTTGAAAATTGGGGAGCTGGTTTTAAGCAGGCGGGTGATATAGATAAAGCTTCAGCGGGATTAAAAGCTTCAGATTTTAAAGTCTTAATGAGTCATGACCCGTCGTATTGGTCAGAACGTTTAAAAGAAGATCCCAAGAATTTCCAACTTACCTTAAGTGGTCATACGCATGGGATGCAATTTGGGATTGAAATACCCGGTTTTATACGTTGGAGCCCTGTGCAGTACCGCTATGAGAATTGGGCAGGAATATATAAAGAAGCAGGGCGCATTTTAAATGTAAATCGTGGATTTGGGTATTTAGGATACCCGGGACGTGTAGGTATTTGGCCTGAAGTGACAGTGATCACGCTTAAATCTAAAGCTTTAGGTTAAGTTGTTTCCTCTTATTTGTGGGGCTAGAATAACTTGTAATCTAAAAGCGGCTTTGCAAAAGATATGCTCATTTTTACTTTATATCCTATTAAACCTTATATTTAGGGGTGTAAAGTGCATAATTTATGTCAAAATTTGGAGCTCTTATAGATTTAGAAATCCCGGTGTTGATCGATTTTTTTGCTGAAGGTGATCAGGCGTCGGTAGCTATGAATCCTGTTTTAAGGGAAGTTGCCGCTGCTTTAGGTGATCAGGTGAAAGTGATCAAAATTGACGTTGAGAAAAATCCAGATCTTGCCGAAGCACTTCGGGTAAAAGGATTGCCAACTTTGGTGGTCTACAAAAAGGGCGAGATGAAGTGGCGTCAAAGTGGAGCGCAAAGTGTCAATTCGCTTACTTCTGTAATCCAAAAATTTATCTAGAGTTTTTTAAAGGAATAGCCTGCTTCAGTAAAGTGTTTTAAAACTTTAGGAAGTGCATATTTCATATTGCTTTCGGCTTTCAGACTGTCGTGAAAAACGATTATACTTCCCGGTTGGGCGTGCTTAATCACATAGTTTAAACAGGTTTTCCCAGATTTTTCCTTATCCCAATCGCAGGCAATCACATCATACATTACAATAGCGTAGCCTTTTTTCTTTATTGCTTTGGCTTGATGTCGTGTGATTTTTCCGTAAGGAGGTCTAAAGAGTTTTTGAGGCTCGCGATAGTGGGCGATCAGCGCTTCTGTTTTTTCAAAGTTCGTAATGTACTTTTCAAAATTGGTTTTCCACCCTTTCAAATGGTTGTGCGTATGATTTCCTATACTGTGGGGGCTGTCAAGTAAACGCTTAAAGACTTCAGGATTTTTGTAGATATTGTCACCTATACAGAAAAAGGTAGCTTCGGCATTATATTCTTCTAGCGTGTCTAGAACCCAAGGAGTCACTTCTGGGATGGGGCCGTCATCAAAGGTTATATATAATGTCTTTTCGGTTGCAGCATTACTGAATTTATCCCACACATAACCCGAATAAAGACGCTTAAGCAACTTAGGCGTCTTTACGGGTAGGTTTATTTTGAAATTCATTATTGAAGCGAATCTGTAGCTGCGGGTATTGCTACTGAACTATCACCGGTTGGTTCATTGGGCAACATCGATTCTACCGTTTCGGGTTCGGTCTCATCTTCACCATAAAACTGATTGAATTTACGTAGATAAGAATTGAACTCTCTCGCTTTTTCAGGAATGATCTCCTGATCTTGATTGATGATCAACAGATCAACCAAACTACGATAACGCTCAATGTCTGTAATGATATCTTGTGCATATTGATATTGTCGTTCTAAGCTTAAAGTGCTCCAATAATCCAATTTCTCCTGATACTTACCGGCTACTTGTTGCCATAATTCGCGGGCTTTGGCTTGCTCACCAACTTCATAATATCCGCTTATATAGGGTTCTAAGAGTGTGTAATATTCAAAAATATCAACCGGCATTTTTTCCATCGCTAAGTCAAGAATATCTTTTGCTTTGTCATATTGCTCTTCTTCAATAAGCTTTTCGGTAAGTCGTGCCAAATTACCACGATAAGTAATTCCGTTACGACGGGTCTCAGTATCATGGTAAATGTCTGGATCACCACTATTACCCCAATACCAATTGGTAGCAATATCATAGAATTTTTCAGAATCAATGCGTCCCATGTCGTAAGGCGCCTGAGGATCTATTGGTGTTTTTATAGGAACGAGTTTATAGCAAACACCGTCAAGTTGTAGATAATCTTTCATCCAAAGGTAGTCGTCATCTCCAAAACTTCCACCGGTAAAATATATTGGGCGTTCCCAGTTGTTGTTTGCAATAACATCAAGCATTAGAAGTCGGTTTTTGTAAATCCAATTCTCATTAATGTTCACTACAATTTCAGAAACGATTTCCTCTGCATCTTTTTGTGCGACAATACCGTTGGCAAGTACCGTTTGCTTATCAACCGGAATGCTCACGTGTTGTGTGGGGAAGGTGTGTACACTGGTCCCGCTTTCAAGTTCATCTTTGGTTCGTGGGTCGTCACTGGCGATCCAGTTCATCCAAGTTTTGATGTCTAAAGTGTCATTGGGTCTAAGGCCGTTATACGCGATAGCATCTCTATTACCAGCTACATATTTATCGTGAGTAAGCTGAGAAGGGATAGGGTCGCTATCATAGGCTTTGCGTTTCATATCGTCAATATACCAGGCGGTTTGAAAAAGACTCGTGTTCACAATGCGCACGTCACGACGGTATCCTTCAATCTCTTGGGCATACCACAGGGCAAAAGTGTCATTGTCTCCGATGGTAAATAAGATGGCATTTTCATCACAACTATCCAGATACATTTTTGCCATCGCGAGTGCGGTTTTACGGCCCGAGCGATCGTGATCATCCCAGTTTTGTGCAGCTAAGAGTACCGGGGCAGCGAGTAAACAAGCAACAGTGACTATAGGTAAAACCACTTTTGCACTTAGCTTTTCTTTAAGCATATCGTAAAGCGCGTAGACTCCAAAACCAATCCACATTGCAAAAACGTAGAATGAACCTACAAGTGCATAATCGCGTTCACGAGGTTCAAAGGCACGTTCATTCAAGTATATTTTTAAAGCGATCCCTGTAAAAAGGAAAAGAACAAGAAGCACCCAAAAACTCTTTTTGTCTTTACTGGCTTGAAATACCAAACCAAGAAGTCCTAATATTAAGGGTAGAAAGTAATACGTATTTCGTGCTTTATTGTCCAAAGCATCGCTTGGTAAGTTGTCTTGAGGCCCTAAGCGAGCTTCATCTATAAATGAAATTCCGCTGAGCCAGTTCCCGTGAAGGTCATCATATTTTCCTTGTATATCATCTTGGCGTCCGGTGAAATTCCACATAAAATAACGCCAATACATGTATCCGAATTGAAAATCGAACATGTAACGCAGGTTGTCTGCAAATGAAGGAGGGTTTACATTAATATATTGTCTGAGGCGCATTAATGTAGACTGAAAGCCTTCATTATCCATACGACCTTGCGCATAATCAGATTTAAATTGGGCAACAGCCTGCTGCAATTCTTGGTTGTCTGCGTATTCAGGTTTTACCTGAAACTCTAGCGGCCCGGTAAATTGCATGTAGTTTACAATATGATCGGTGCTCCACATACGCGGTAAAAATACCTTGTGGCGATCTTCAGAGTTTTGAACGGAATTCTTCCAGTCGTTGACAATCACATATTTACCGCTTTCCTCGTCTTTCTCATAGTTAGGTTTTCCGTCGATGTATGGATTCTGAGCGTCGAGTCCACCAAAGATTTCTGTAAACTGTGGTCCATAAAAAAGATGTGTTTCAGGATACTGCTCACGGTTGTAATACGCTAAAAGTTCTCGTGCGTTGTTTGGATTATTCTCGTTAATCGTTGTGCCGGCATTTGCTCTTATAGGGAGCATCAACCAACTCGAAAAGCCGATAAAGATGAATAAGATTGAAAGGATAAGCGTGTTAAGTTGGTAATACGACTTCTTTCTGGTGTAACTCAGCAGGTAATAGAATACGGCAATAAAAACAATGCCAGCGATTATGGTTCCACTATTGAAAGGGAGTCCAAAAGTATTTACAAAGAATACTTCGGCGTAGCCAAAAAAGCTAAGGGTGTATGGTAATAAAAATTTAAAGATAAACATCAATACACCAACGACTATGATGTTGGCTAGGATGAAATTCTTTATGGTGATTTTTTTGTAATTCTTGAAAAAATAAAGGAATCCGATGGCCGGGATGGCAAGAAGTGCCATAAAGTGTACGCCGAATGAAAGACCAACGATAAAGCAAATAAGCATCAACCAGCGATTGCCACGAGGTTTGAACATGTCGCGTTCCCATAATAAAGCCGTGTAAAACAATGCAGAAAACATAAACATGGCCATTGCATAAACTTCTGCCTCAACCGCGCTAAACCAAAAACTATCAGTAAATCCAAAAGCTGTGGCGCCAATAAAAGAAGCGGAAAGAATTGCTATATGATCTGTAGTGCTTACGACTTCTTTGTTGCGTTTGAGTAATTTAAGCAGCAATAAAGAGATAGACCAGCACATAAATAACACGGTGAATGCTGAAGCCAAACACGACATAAAGTTTACACAGAGCGCGACGTAGGTGCTGTCTGGAGCAAAAATAGAGAAGAAGGCTCCCAACATTTGATAGAGTGGTGCTCCCGGTGGGTGTCCTATTTCTAACTTTGAGGAGGTTGAGATATACTCGCCGGCATCCCAAAAACTTGCTGTGGGTTCTACGGTAAGGCTATAAGAGAGTAGAGCGATGGCAAATGCTAGCCATCCTACAATTTTGTTGTACTTCGCAAAGTTGAAGTTGTTCATAATCATAAGGCAAAATTAGCAAGGAGCGAATTTAAGAATTAATAGCGTAATCTATTCTGTTTTATAAGTAATGCGCTAAAAGAAACGAGAATTACATTTTTTAAAAATGTGTTTTTAGTAGGCGCTTAGTTTTAACGTACTTAAAGTCTAATTTATTCTTTGCTTTAAATTTTCCTGAAAAAATATTTGGTGAACAAAAAGTTTGTATTAAATTTGCAGCCGCATTCGCAAGTCAGGTGAATGTTTTCTTTTTAAAGAAAGGTACTGGCCTATGGTGTAACTGGCAACACGTCTGGTTTTGGTCCAGAAGAGTCTAGGTTCGAGCCCTAGTAGGCCAACTGCAATAAAAAACCCGCAATTTGATTGCGGGTTTTTTTGTTTATTAGCACAACTGAAGGATCTAATGCTGTAGGCCAGCTCTCTAAGTCAATTTATTAAATTAACCTGTTTAACTCTGGGTAGCAAAGTAACGCATCATATTGATGTAGAATACTTCTCCTTTGGTGTCGTTCTTAATGCAATTTTGTAAAAATCCTGAAAACTGTTTCTTGGGGATTTCTAGATTGATCTCTGTACTACGCGCATCAGAAAGCATAGGTCGCATGGTAATAGTAACCTCGTTTTGAAGATGCGTGATTTCGACGTCAGAAGCTTTAAAGAATTTCTTTAAGATCGCTTTCTGTAATTGCAGTGTACGCTCAGAATTCGAGGTGGTGCTGCAGCCTTCTTCAATAAGTCTGTAAAGCGCATGTATCGTGGTTTGACTTTCTGTTTGCATAACGTTTAATTTTTTTTCTGAAATTACTTTTTAGCGTTGGGTCAAAACATTAAAGAAGTGTTATTTAGAAAATTATTAACCTTTAGCTTATTTTAAACGTGAGAACAGGACGTTTGGCGTGATTGACCAAACCTTCGCTTAAGGAGCCGGTAAGAAAATGAGCAAGCCCTTTTCTTCCGTGCGTGCCCAACGCGATTAAATCGGCATGTTGACTTTTGGCGTAATTCATAATTCCGCGTTCTACTTTCAGGTCGTTGTATATTTCAAAATTCAATGTATCATACTCTAAGTCTTTTGCGAACTTATCAAACAGAAGCATGATGTCGTCTGTAGCCTCAAAACGATCTGGTGTGTTAATGTATACCAGTTTGAGTGTTGCATTTTGTGTTTTTGCAAATAAAAGCGCTTGTTTTAAGGGTTCTATATTGTCTTTTTCAAGATCTGTTGCAAAAACGATAGTGTCGATTTTAAAATGGATGTGTTGCTTTTTAATAACAAAAACAGGGATCTTTGATTGACGAACCACTTTTTCGGTATTGGAGCCAATGAATAATTCTTCAAAACCGGTAGAGCCGTGAGAACCCATGACGATAGCATCGATATCGTGCTTTTCTACATATTCAAGAATTCCACTGTGAATATTGCTGAAGCTTACATTTTCTACAAGATCAACCCCTTCAGCAAACTGTTCTGACTTTAGCTTTTTGAAGTTTTGTTGCGCTAGTTTCATAAAGAAAAACGCTTCAGGAAGTTCTGAGTTAGGATTTCCGTCTATGATATTAATTAGCGAATAAGGGATTTCTACTAGATGAATTAGGTGTAGTTGTGCCTTGTACTGTTTTGCAAGCTGGCAAGCAACTTCAAATGCGTAGTGCGCCTGTTCAGAAAAATCTGTAGGCAGTAATAATTTTGAGATCATAATTTACTGACTTTAAAAGTTATATAGATTTTAATGGGCTACATTAAAGTTAAGCAATTAATACCGAGCGTGTTCTATTTTATATGTTGATAAATATTATTATATTTGCACTGTTGAATTAAGAAAATTAATCGAGGGGGCACATTGAGTCCCCTCTTTTTATAGGAACATGTTGAAGGAAAAAGTTGCAGCCTTACTTGATGAGGCTTTTAAAGAATATCCATCCCTTTATTTAATAGATCTAAAGATCAAAGGAAATAATGAGATCGTTGTGATTATCGACGGTGACGAGGGTGTGAGTGTTCAAGATTGTATAAATGTGAGCCGTAAGGTGGAGCATAATCTGGATAGAGAGGAAGAGGATTTCTCTTTAGAGGTGATGTCTGCCGGGGCTACAGAGCCTTTAGTAAATAAAAGGCAATATAAAAAGAATGAAGGCCGTGATCTCGAAGTGGTGCTTCAGGATGGTGCAAAAATCAAAGGAAATCTTATACAAGTACACGATGAAGGTATTGTTTTGTTCTGGAAAGAACGCGTACCTAAAGAAGTGGGTAAAGGTAAGATGACCGTTGAGAAGGAAGAGGTGGTAGCTTACGATGCTATCAAGCAAGCAAAAGTTAAGATAAAATTTTAAGTACACAGCATGGAAAATATTGCGTTAATCGAATCATTTTCTGAGTTTAAAGATGATAAGCTCATAGATAGAGTAATGCTTATGGCAATACTCGAAGAAGTTTTTAGAAGTACGTTAAAAAAACGTTTTGGGAGTGATGATAATTTTGATATTATTATTAATCCAGATAAAGGAGATTTAGAGATTTGGCGTAACCGTGTTGTTGTTGCAGATGGTGAGGTAGAGGATGAGAATTCTGAGATAAGCTTAACTGAAGCACGTAGAATAGAGCCTGACTTTGAAGTAGGTGAAGATGTTTCTGAAGAAGTAAAGCTTATCGACTTGGGGCGTAGATCTATTTTAGCGTTACGTCAAAACTTGATTAGTAAGATTCACGAGCACGATAACACTAATATTTATAAGCAATTTAAAGATCTTGAAGGAGAGCTTTACAATGCAGAAGTGCATCATATTAGACATCGTGCGATTATCTTGCTTGATGATGAAGGTAATGAGATCATCATGCCTAAAGACAAGCAGATTCCTTCAGACTTCTTTAGAAAAGGGGAGAACGTAAGAGGGATTATCGAGAGTGTAGAATTGAAAGGAAACAAGCCTGCAATTATTATGTCTCGTACATCACCGCTTTTCTTAGAGAAATTGTTTGAATCTGAAATCCCTGAAGTATTTGATGGGTTGATCACTGTTAAAAAGGTGGTGCGTATCCCTGGGGAGAAAGCAAAAGTTGCTGTAGATTCTTATGATGATCGTATTGATCCGGTAGGAGCTTGTGTGGGAATGAAAGGATCGCGTATTCATGGCATCGTTCGTGAGTTAGGTAATGAAAATATAGACGTGATTAATTTCACAAACAACTTGCAACTTTACATCACTAGAGCGTTAAGTCCGGCAAAAATCACTTCTATTAAAATAGATGATGAGAACAAGACGGCAGAAGTGATGTTGAAGCCAGAAGAAGTTTCAAAAGCAATTGGTCGAGGAGGTCATAATATTAGACTTGCTGGTCAGCTTACTGGTTACGAGATAGATGTGTACAGAGAAGGAGTAGAAGAAGACGTTGAGCTTACCGAATTCTCTGATGAAATTGAAGATTGGATTATTGCCGAATTTTCAAAAATTGGTTTAGACACCGCAAAAAGTATTTTAGAACAAGACGTAGAAGACCTGGTTAGAAGAACAGACCTTGAAGAAGAAACCATTGCAGACGTAATGAGAATTCTTCGTGAAGAGTTTGAATAAATTTAGGACTGTACAGGTTTTTTAGGTTAATTTTATAGCGAATTAAAGCATTTTATGGCAGAAGTAAAAAACATGAGGTTAAATAAGGTATTGCGTGAACTTAATATTTCACTTGATCGTGCTGTTGATTTCCTAAAGGAAAAAGGGCACGAGATCGAGGCACGCCCTACTACAAAAATCTCTGCCGAAATCTACGAGGTATTATCTGATCAATTTCAGACAGACGCCAGCAAGAAAGTAGCTTCCAAAGAAGTAGCGCAGGAAAAGCAGAAGGAGAAGGAAGCTATTAGACAAGCGCGTGAAGAAGAGATTGAAGAAAAGCGTCAAGAGCAGCAAGAATCAGATAAAGAGGTTATTCGTGCTAAGACTAATCTTCAAGGACCTAAGCAGGTAGGTAAGATCGATTTAGATAAATCAGGAAAACCCAAACCTGCGGCAGAACCTGAAAAAGCTAAAGAAGAAGCGCCTGCTCCTGAACAAAAAGAAGCGCCAGTAGTAGAAAAGGAAAAAGAAGAAGCGCCAAAGGCAGAAGTGAAGCCTGAGCAAACCGAGAAAAAGGAAGCGCCAAAGGCAGAAGAAAAACCTAAAGTTGAGGCAGAAGCAAAACCTGAGGTTAAAAAGGAGGCGCCAAAACCTAAACCTGCAGAAGCGAAGAAAGCTGAAGCTAAGGCTGAAGAGCCAAAACTTGGTGATGATGTCTTAAAAACAGATTATAAGAAATTAGACGGTCCAAACTTTACAGGTCAAAAAATTGACCTTTCTCAGTTTAAAAAACCTGAGAAGAAGAAAAAACCGGCAGCTAATAAGGATGATAAAAAGCGCAAGCGTAAGCGTATCAGTAAACCTGGTGCAAATCCTAATAGCGGAAATAACAATAACAGAGGGCGTAATCAACGCGGCGGAAACCGTAGAAATGCACCAGTTGTAAAAGAAGAGCCTTCAGAAGAAGAAGTGCAAAAGCAGGTTAGAGAAACTCTTGAGAAGCTTCAGGGTAAATCTAACAAAGGAAAAGGAGCTAAGTATCGTAGGGATAAGCGTGATCAGCACCGTCAAAAGTCTGAAAGCGAACAAGCGCAGCAAGAAGCAGAAAACAAGGTTTTAAAAGTAACTGAGTTTGTTACGGTAAGTGAGGTGGCTACGATGATGGATGTTTCAGTTACACAGATTATTTCAGCGTGTATGTCGTTGGGTATGATGGTAACGATGAACCAGCGTCTGGATGCGGAAACCTTATCTATTGTAGCTGATGAGTTTGGTTATGAAGTTGATTTTGTGAATGCAGATATCGAAGAATCGGTTGCTGTAGAGCAAGATGCTGAAGAAGATCTTAAGCCAAGAGCTCCAATCGTAACTGTAATGGGTCACGTTGACCACGGTAAGACTTCGCTTCTGGATTACATTCGTGAAGAAAATGTAATTGCTGGAGAGAGTGGTGGTATTACGCAGCACATTGGTGCTTACGGAGTTACTTTGAAAGATGGTCAAAAAATTGCCTTCTTGGATACTCCGGGTCACGAAGCCTTTACGGCGATGCGTGCGCGTGGTGCTCAGGTTACTGATATTGCTATTATTGTAATCGCGGCAGATGATGATGTGATGCCACAAACAAAAGAAGCGATCTCTCACGCACAAGCGGCAGGAGTTCCTATCGTTTTTGCAATAAACAAAGTAGATAAGCCTACGGCTAATCCAGATAAAATTAAAGAGCAGCTGGCAAACATGAACTTGCTTGTTGAAGATTGGGGTGGTAAGATTCAGTCTCATGATATTTCAGCAAAAACAGGTATAGGTGTAGAAGAATTGCTTGAAAAAGTACTTCTTGAGGCAGAAATACTTGAGCTTAAAGCGAATCCTGATAAACGTGCAAACGGTACCGTTGTTGAAGCGTTCCTTGATAAAGGTCGTGGTTACGTTTCTACAGTGTTGGTTGAAGGAGGTACACTCAAAATTGGAGATTATGTACTTGCAGGAACCAATAGTGGTAAGGTTAAAGCGATGCAGGATGAGCGTGGTAAAGAAATTAAAGAAGCAGGACCTTCAACTCCGGTTTCGATCTTAGGTCTTGATGGTGCGCCACAGGCTGGGGATAAGTTTAATGTGATGGAAGATGAGCGTGAGGCTAAAGATATCGCCAATAAGCGTACGCAGCTTCAGCGTGAACAATCTGTAAGAACGCAGAAACACATTACGCTTGATGAGATTGGAAGACGTATTGCGCTTGGAGACTTTAAAGAGCTTAACATTATTCTTAAAGGTGATGTTGATGGATCTGTTGAGGCATTAACAGATAGTTTCGGAAAACTATCTACGGAAGAGATTGTTGTAAATATCATCCATAAAGGAGTTGGTGCAATTACTGAAAGTGATGTGTTGCTTGCTTCGGCTTCAGATGCGATCATTATCGGCTTTAATGTGCGTCCTGCAGGAAATGCGCGTCAAGTTGCTGATAAGGAAGAAATCGACATTAGAACATATTCGATCATCTATGATGCGATCAATGATCTTAAAGATGCGATGGAAGGTATGCTTTCTCCTGTGATGAAAGAAGAAGTAACTGGTAATGCTGAGATCAGAGAGACCTTTAAAATTTCTAAGATCGGTACAATTGCTGGTTGTATGGTAACTTCCGGGAAGATTTATCGTAACTCCGGTGTGCGTTTAATACGTGATGGAGTTGTGGTTTATACTGGAGAGCTTGCTTCGCTGAAACGTTTCAAAGATGATGTTAAAGAGGTGAGTAAAGGTTATGATTGCGGTATGCAGATCAAAAACTATAATGATATCAAAGAAGGAGATATTATTGAAGCTTACCAGGAAGTAGCGGTTAAGAAAAAGTTGAAATAACAGATTTTAGCAGCATATAAAAAGAAAGCCCTTGATGTTGAATCAAGGGCTTTCTTTATTTAGTGATAATGTTATTTTTAACGTTCGGGCTTCATTACAAAAGCACTTGGGAAATTCTCTTTTATTTTTAATAATGCGCGATCAGCTTCCAGGCGATTTCTGAAGTTTCCTACCCATACTTTATAGTTAGGACTTTCATATACGATTTTAGGTTCCCATTGTTCATACTTGCTCTTGTATTCATCCTGAACTTTATTGGCTTCGGTTATCTGACCGTAAAAAAGCTGAATTTTATAACGATCTGCTAATTCGTCGTTTACGGTCATCTGAGATTTTAACTTTAATAATTCAGGTATTCTACTGTCCTGAACTACTTGAGCTTGGGCAGATTGTGCTAAAGCGACATTGGAAAATATTCCGGCAAAAGTGCAGAAAAATATAGACGATAAAAGGGTTCTTTTCATAAGAAAAATTGTTTAAGCAAAAGTAATTGTAATAACTCAAAATGCACGGGAATTATTATTTAGAACAGGTATAAATTACCTTTTAACGCTTTAGTAACACTTCAAAAATCCACTTCTAAGTCTTACTTTTGCCATCAAATTTGTCGGCATTTTGTTTAGGTGGTTAATGCTTAAATAGCTAGATTTGGTGCCGCATTATTATGACAATTCTATCATACTATGAAACAGGGTAACTACCTTAATTCAGCTTCTCGATTTTCTATAATCACTTTAGCATTATTGCTTTCATTTTCTTCAATTGTATTTGCTCAGGATGCTGATGCGGCTGCAGAAGGTGCTGCGCAATCAGAAACTACTCCTGCTGTTCAGGGTGGTGATGCTGCTGCCGGTAAGGCATTATTTAATGCAAACTGTGCTGCTTGTCACAAGTTGTATAATCGTGCGACTGGGCCTGCATTGTATAATGTAACTGAGCGTCGTGACAGAGAGTGGTTGTATCAGTGGATTAAAAATAACCGTGCGCTAATTGATTCAGGGGATCCTGAAGCAATTGCGATTTATGAGGAGTATAACCAAACTGCAATGAATCTTTTTCCGCAACTAAGTAATGCGGATATTGATGATATTTTAGCGTATACCGAAACTCCAAAGCCAGAGCCTGTAGCGCCGGCAAATGCTGGTGGTGGCGCCGGTCAGAGTGGAGGTGGTGTTTCGAGCACTGTGATCTTAGCTATTTTGGCTGTAGTGCTTGTGATGCTTGTTGCGGTATTGCTTCTTGTGAATAATACACTTAGAAAATTTGCAGTTGCACAAGGTGTCGCGTTGCCTGTTAAAGAATCGCGCAAGCCAATTTGGAAGGCTTTTGTTGAAAATCAATTCTTGGTTCTTGTTTCTGTGATTGTATTGCTTTTAGGTGGTGCTTACTTCGCTTACGGTTGGATGATGCAGGTGGGTGTTGATCAAGGCTATCAACCAATTCAACCAATTCATTATTCGCATAGAATTCACGCAGGTGATAACCAGATCGAATGTAAATATTGTCACTCTTCAGCACGTACGAGTAAAACTTCAGGAATTCCTTCTTTGAATGTGTGTATGAACTGTCACAAAAGTATTAGTGAAGTTGCTGATGCGACTTCAGAATTCAGTTCAGTTACTGAGGATTATTCAAAAGAATTTTACGATAAAGAAATTCAGAAGTTATATAAAGCTACTGGATGGGATCCTGCGACTCAATCATATACCGGGGAGACTCAGGCTGTAGAATGGGTGCGTATTCATAATCTACCAGATTTTGCTTACTTTAATCACTCACAGCACGTAAGTGTTGCCGGGGTGCAGTGTCAAACTTGTCACGGTCCTGTGGAGGAGATGGAGATTATGTATCAAAATGCACCATTAACTATGGGTTGGTGTATTAACTGTCACCGTGAGACTAATGTGAAGATGGATGGAAATCCGTATTACGAAAAAATTCACGAAGAGCTTTCTAAGAAGTATGGTGTAGAGCAGTTGACTGCGGCACAAATGGGAGGTCTTGAGTGTGGTAAATGCCATTATTAATAAGTTAAGATTGCGTGTAGTCTAACTCGCGTTTCAAAATAAATAACAATAGATTTTATGTCATCAAACAAGAAATACTGGAAAAGTGTTGAGGAGCTAAATGAGAATAGCTCTATTGTTGAGGCGCTTAAACAGAATGAATTTGCGCAAGAAATTCCTATGGATGAGTTTCTTGGGGACAAAGATTCGTTAGATGCTTCGTCAACTACGCGTCGTGATTTCTTAAAGTATGTAGGTTTTTCTACTGCGGCTGCAACACTTGCGGCTTGTGAAGGGCCTGTAAACAAGTCCATTCCTTACGTAGTGGCTCCAGAGCGCATTACCGCAGGAAAGGCAGACTACTACGCTACAACCATGGCAGATGGTTTTGACTTTGCTAGTGTTTTGGTTAAAACGCGCGAAGGAAGACCTATTAAAATTGAAAATAACAAACTGGCTGCTTCTTTAGGAGGTAATAATGCAAGGGTTCATGCTTCTGTGTTGTCTATGTATGATACTAAGCGGTTGCAAGGTCCTAAGATTGATGGAGCAGATGCTTCTTGGTCAGAGTTAGATAGTCAGTTAGGTGATAAATTAAAAAATTTAGGAGGAAAAAGTATTGTGTTATTAACGCAAACTTTTGCCTCTCCTTCAACTTCAAAGTTGATTTCAGAGTTTAGTGCAGCGTATCCTAATGTAAAGCATGTTACTTACGATGCGATAGGAGAGCAGGCGGCTTTGGATGCTTTTGAAAGCAAATATGGTGAGCGTGCATTGGCTGATTATGATTTCTCTGAAGCTGAAGTTATAATTTCAGTAGGTGCTGATATTTTAGGTGATTGGCAAGGTGGTGGTTTCGGTCCAACCTATGCTAAGAGCCGTGTTCCTAAAAATGGAAAAATGTCACGTCACGTACAGTTTGAGGCGAATATGACTTTATCTGGTGCAAATGCTGATAAGCGTGTGCCGATGACTCCGTCTCAACAGAAAAAAGCGGTTGCGGCTATTCAGTCAATTGTTTCTGGAGGAAGTGCTAATACAGGATTACCTGCCGAACTTGATGAGGCAGTAAAGAGTGCTGCAGCTCAACTGCGTAAAGCGGGAAGTAAAGGGGTGTTTGTGACTGGTGTTCAGGATGCGAATGCGCAAATGGTAGCTTTATCAATTAACGAAACTTTAGGTAGTACGATAATTGATGTTCAAGCACCAAAGATGACGCGTCAAGGTAATGCTGAAGAGGTGCGGCAATTGGTTGCTGATATGAATTCTGGTGCAGTAGGTGCGCTACTTGTTGCGGGTGTGAATCCTGCTTATAGTTTGCCTAATGCTGAAGAATTTGTTGCTGGATTAGAGAATGTTGATGTTAAGGTTTCTTTCAATATGAAAGAAGATGAGACCGGACTTCTTTGTAATTATTTGGCTCCAGCTCCTCACTATCTTGAATCTTGGGGTGATGTTGAAATCAAGAAAGGGCAGATTTGCTTAACGCAGCCTACAATTCGTCCTTTATTCAATACAAGACAATTTCAGGATTCGCTATTAGCCTGGACAGATCAAGAGGTTACGTATTATGAGTATCTAAAAAATAATTGGAGTAACGCTTCAACAAGCTGGAATCAGGCATTGCACGATGGTTTTGTTGCCGGTTCTATTCCTGCAGCTGAAGAAACTGCTGAAATGTCAAGTGCTACTTCAAACGGTGCGATCACGCTTTTGAGCGCTGTTGCTGCTCTAGCTCAAGAAGAAGCTTCAACATCTGGTTATGAGTTGACTTTGTATTCAAGTACTGGTATAGGAAATGGAGAGCAGGCTAACAATCCTTGGTTGCAGGAGTTTCCAGATCCGATCACAAGAACTTCTTGGGATAACTACCTGACTATGTCTAAAGTAGATGCAGACAAGTTAGGGATTGAAAATGAAATTACTTCTAAAGGAGCTTTAAACGGTAATTATGTAAACATCACTCTTGATGGAAAAACTATCGAGAATGTTCCTGTTTATGTGCAACCAGGTCAAGCTCCGGGATCAGTAGGTTTAGCTTTAGGTTATGGTAAAAAAGCTGCTGTTCAAGAAGAAATGCAGGTAGGTGTTAATGCTTACCCATTATATAAAGATTTTAGCGCCACACAATCTGTTCAGATTGAAAAAGTAGGTGGTGTGCACGAATTTGCTTGTGTTCAAATGCAGAACACGATGGCTGGGCGTGCGGATGATATTATACGGGAGACCACTTTAGAGATTTTTAATACTAAAGACGTTCACGCTTGGAACCCCGTAGGAGAGGTTGATTATAACCACTCTGAAATTTCCGTAAGAGATAAGAATGCAGATATCTGGGAATCTTTTGACGATACCATGGGGCCGCATTTTAACCTTTCTATCGACCTTAATGCGTGTACCGGTTGTGGTGCGTGTGTTATCGCCTGTCACTCTGAGAACAATGTTCCTGTAGTAGGTAAGCAAGAAGTTAGAAACTTCAGAGATATGCATTGGTTGCGTATTGACCGTTACTATTCTTCTGTAGATACATTTGAAGAGGAAACTAAAACTCTTGAGGAGCTTCCTGCTTTTGACAGTTACTCAGTGGTAGAAAAGCAGTCTTATGACAATCCTGAAGTTGCATTCCAGCCTGTGATGTGTCAGCACTGTAATCACGCTCCTTGTGAGACTGTATGTCCTGTAGCTGCGATTGGTCACGGTAGACAAGGTCAAAACCAGATGACTTATAACCGTTGTGTAGGTACACGTTACTGTGCTAACAACTGTCCATACAAAGTGCGTCGTTTCAACTGGTTCCTATATGCAGAAAACGATGAGTTTGATTACAACATGAACAATGATCTTGGTCGTATGGTGCTTAATCCTGACGTTACAGTACGTTCTCGCGGGGTTATGGAGAAATGTTCTTTCTGTATTCAGATGACACAAAAAACAATTCTTGATGCGAAACGTGAAGGTAGAGCAGTAGAGGATGGTGAGTTTGCAACCGCTTGTAGTAATGCTTGTGATAACGGCGCTATCAAGTTTGGTGATGTGAATATGCCAGATTCTGAGATCGTAGAATTGAAAAATGATAAACGTAAGTATTATTTACTTGAAGATATTGGTGTGAAGCCTAATGTATTCTATCAGGTAAAAGTTAAGAATACTGCAGAAGCTTAATTTAGTATAAAATAAATATCAATATATTAATATGTCGTCACATTACGAAGCACCCATAAGAGAGCCTTTGATTCTTGGAGAGAAATCTTATCACGACATCAGTGTAGATGTAGGTGCTCCTATTCTTGGTAAAGCCAATAAGTCTTGGTGGATTTGTTTTTCTATCGCGCTTATTGCGTTCTTGTGGGGTCTTGGCTGTATTGTATATACAGTGTCTACAGGTATTGGAGTTTGGGGTCTTAACAAAACCATTGGTTGGGCTTGGGATATTACAAACTTTGTATGGTGGGTAGGTATTGGTCACGCTGGTACTCTTATTTCTGCTGTATTATTACTTTTCCGTCAAAAATGGCGTATGGCGATTAACCGTTCTGCAGAGGCGATGACAATTTTCGCGGTTGTGCAGGCAGGTTTGTTCCCGATCATTCACATGGGGCGTCCATGGTTAGCGTATTGGGTTGTGCCTATTCCAAACCAATTTGGATCATTATGGGTTAACTTCAACTCACCACTTCTTTGGGACGTATTTGCAATTTCTACCTATTTATCGGTTTCATTGGTATTCTGGTGGACGGGTCTTTTACCTGACTTTGCAATGATTCGTGACCGCACTAAGAGTCCGTTTCAGCAAAAAATATATGGTATTTTAAGTTTTGGATGGAGTGGTCGTGCAAAAGACTGGCAGCGTTTTGAAGAGGTGTCTCTTGTTCTTGCGGGTCTTGCAACTCCGCTAGTACTTTCGGTACACACAATTGTATCTTTTGACTTTGCTACTTCGGTTGTACCGGGATGGCACAGTACGATTTTCCCTCCTTATTTCGTAGCGGGAGCGATTTTCTCTGGATTTGCTATGGTGCAAACGCTTCTTTTGGTAATGCGAAAAGTGGTTAACCTTGAAAACTATATTACCATTGTTCATATTGAATTTATGAATAAGGTAATCTTGCTTACCGGTGGTATCGTAACAGTTGCTTATTTAACGGAATATTTCATCGGATGGTACTCTGGGGTGCCTTATGAAAACTATACATACTTATCATTTGGTGCTGCCACAGGACCCTATTGGTGGGCATTCTGGGCACTGATTATTTGTAACCTAATCGTGCCGCTTACGCTTTGGGTTAAGAAATGGAGAAGAAATATTCTTTGGACATTTATCGTAGCTCTTGTGATTAATATTGGTATGTGGTTTGAGCGTTTTGATATTATTGTAATCTGTTTGAGTAAAGACCGTTTGGCTTCTACTTGGACGATGTTCTCACCTACATTTGTTGATATAGGAGTGTTTGTAGGTACAATTGGATTCTTCTTCGTGTTGTTCTTATTGTATGCTCGTACATTCCCGGTTATTGCACAAGCAGAGGTTAAGAGTATTCTTAAATCTTCAGGAGAACGCTACAAGAGAATTAGAGAGTCAGGTGAAGATTTAGCTGGTACAGCAACAGATAAGCGTACCTCTAACTATGCGACTCGACCAGAGAGTTTAGCCGCTGCTTCAAATGCTAAAAGTACTTATCACCAATCTACTGTAAATGCAGATGCATTAGTTGATACTGAAACGAAAAAAGCAGAGATTGATTTGATGCTTGCTAAAATAGGAACTTATGATCCGGCAACACAATCAGCTGATGACCTGAAAAAGATCAGTGGTGTTGGTCCGGTATTGGAGCAACAGCTACATCAGTTAGGTATTTATACCTATGATCAGGTGAGTAAAATGACTAAAACAGAATATGACCTTTTAGACGAAATCATCGATGCGTTTCCTGGTAGAGCAGAGCGCGATGATTGGGCAGGTCAGGCACAAAATCTTAAACAATAATTATGGCATCAGGAAACGTTTTACACGTGCTTTACAATGATGATGATATCCTTATGAAGGCAGTAAAAGCACTGCGTTCTAAACATTATCGAATTATTGAGGTATATACGCCATTTCCGGTTCACGGCTTGGATAAGGCTATGGGATTACCTTATACTCGTATCGCTATATGTTCATTTATCTACGGATTAATTGGATTGAGTGTGGCGACCCTTATGATGAACTTCATAATGATTGAAGATTGGCCAAGAAATATTGGGGGTAAACCAAGTTTTTCTTACCTGCAAAATATGCCTGCTTTTGTGCCAATTATGTTTGAATTAACGGTATTCTTTGCGGCCCACCTTATGGTTATTACTTTTTATATGAGAAGTAAGATTTGGCCTTTTAAAAAAGCTGAGAATCCAGACGTTCGTACAACTGATGATCACTTTTTGATCGAAGTTGATGCAGCAAATCACGATCTTGATGAACTTTCTAAGTTTCTTTATGATACAGGAGCTACAGAGATAAGTCTAATTCATAACGAAGAACACGCGTAACAAATGAAAAATAATATTCAAATATTAGGTTCATTGGTAATGATGTTGGTTTTTATGGCCTCTTGTCAGGATAAAGATCATCCCAACTATCAATATATGCCTAACATGTATGAAGATGTAGGTTATGAGACCTATGGCAATTATGAGGTTTTTCCTAACGGAATGGAAGCTATGCAGCCGGCAGAGGGAACTGTTTCGCGTGGTTGGATGCCTTACGGTTATGAGAACAGCACAGAAGGTTATGAGGCGGCCAAAGCTAGTTTGACTAACCCGGTGCCATACACAGAAGATAACTTAAATGAAGGGAAAGCGTTGTACACTATTTATTGCGCTATTTGTCACGGTGACAAAGGTGATGGTAAAGGTACATTAGCTAAACGCGAAAAAATATTAGGGGTTCCTGCTTATAATGATCAGGGACGTGCGATTACTGAAGGAAGTGTATATCACGTAACCTATTATGGTCTTAACACTATGGGATCTTATGCATCTCAAACAACAGAGCGTGAGCTTTGGTTAATTAACCATTATGTGATCGATCTAAAAGATGCCCTTGACGGAAAGCCTAAAAGAGCATTTGAAGAGGAAGCTACTTCTGAAGATGTTGCAAGTGCTGAAGCAACTGCAACCGAAGAGGAAACTGAAGCGCAAACTGAAGAATAATAAAGGCAGGATATTTCAAAATTATGTACACGTTATCAAGTAAATTAAGACTTTTTGCCATAATTAGTATGGTTCTTGGACTTGTAGGTGTGGTTTATGGATTTTTATCTGTACCCGCTACGGTTGAAGAAGCAAGTGAAGTACTTGCCTCTCATGAAGAGCATCATGGTGAAGAAGCTAGTCACGAAGAAGCAAATTTTGTTGACGAGGCGCGTCAGGAACATGGGTATTCTGAAAAGGCAATGGCACACGATAAGGATATGGGCCACGAAGCGCACGGTGAAGGAGAGCATATGGAGCACGTATTGCATCAGATGCAGACAAAACCTTGGTCTGCTGTTTTCGTAGCAGCCTTTTTCTTTATGATGATCGCTTTAGGAACGCTTGTTTTTTATGCAATTCAAAATGCAGCTCAAGCAGGATGGTCTCCGGTATTATTTAGAGTGATGGAAGGGATTACAAACTATCTCCTTCCGGGATCTGTGATCGTTTTATTGATCGTGATCTTTGCAGGAGAACATTTTTTTCCTTGGCAAAATCACGAGTTAGTAGCAGAGGATACTATTCTTCAAGAAAAATCAGTGTATTTGAACTTTCCTTTTTGGTTGATCAGAGGTATCATCTATATCATAGGGTGGAACTTATACAGACATTTTGCTAGAAAAAATTCTCTGGCAATGGATACCGCCGAAGGAGATAAGCCATATAAGAACTTATTCAAATATTCGGTATACTTCTTAGCATTCTTTATTGTTACCGAGTCTACAATGGCTTGGGACTGGTTTATGTCGATGACTCCACACTGGTATAGTACCCTTTTTGCTTGGTACATCTTTGCTAGTATGATCGTTTCAGCAGTAACTGTTATAGCAATAGTAACGGTTTCACTTAAAGCGATAGGTAAATTAGAATTTGTAAATGATAGTCACTTACATGACTTGGCTAAGTTTATGTTTGGTTTCAGTGTATTCTGGACGTACTTATGGTTTGGTCAATTTATGTTGATCTGGTATGCAAACATTCCAGAAGAGGTGACTTATTTTATTTTGAGAATACAAGAGTATAATCCTATTTTCTTCGGAATGATTATCATCAACTTTGTATTCCCAATTGTAATATTGATGAATAGTGATTTCAAACGCGTTTCTTGGTTTGTTGTGATCGCTGGTGTTTTCATTTTAGTAGGACACTATATAGATATTTTCCTATTAGTTATGCCATCTACGGTTGGACCACATTGGTCTTTCGGAATCACAGAATTCGCTGCGTTACTATTCTTCTTAGGCCTGTTTATTTTAATGGTAGGCTTAGGATTAGCTAAAGTATCGTTGAGACCTAAGAATAATCCATTCTTAGTAGAAAGCGAGCATTTTCACTATTAATATCAACGAACAGAAAAAACACAAAAATGACCGTCTTTTTAGTACTTATTGTAATCATTCTTTTTGCTGTAGCAATATGGCAAATGAGTAAAATATATGCGCTGTCTAAGGGAAGTTCTGAAGAAGGAACTTCAGACGTTGCAAATGGAAAGGATAACCGTATCAATGCCAAATTGATGGTTATGTTTATGGTGTTCCTTTACTTCTTAATGTTCTATTGTTTCTGGCATTATTCTAAATTCTATCTGCCAGAAGCTTCTTCTGCTCACGGTGGTAAGTACGATAATTTGATGTTTATCTCTATCGCACTTATTATGGTTGTGCAAATCATTACACAGTTTTTGCTTCACTTTTTTGCCTACAAATACAAAGGAGAGAAAGGAAAAAGAGCTTTGTTCTATGCTGATAACGATAAATTAGAATTCATATGGACCATTATTCCTGTGATTGTTTTAGCAGGTCTAATTATTTACGGTTTGTTTACGTGGTCTGACATTATGAATTTCGAGGAAGATGAGGATGCATTAGTTGTAGAGCTTTATGCGCAACGTTTCAACTGGAAAGCACGCTACGCCGGTGAAGACAATATCTTAGGTGATGCGAACGTACGTTTTATTGAGGGTGTTAACCAATTAGGTATCGATCCAAGTGATGCAGATGGTCAAGATGATGTTGTAACGCAAGAGTTACATCTTCCGGTAGGACGTCAGGTGATTTTTAAATTGAGATCTCAGGACGTATTGCACTCGGCGTATATGCCGCACTTTAGAGCGCAAATGAACGTGGTGCCAGGTATGATCACTCAATTTTCTTTTACGCCTACAGTAACTACTGAAGAGATTCGTCAAACGGATTATATGCAAGATAAAATGCGTACAATTCAAGAGATACGTAAGGAGAAAAATAAAGAATTGGTAGCTGCAGGAGAGCCAGCATTGGATGCATATGATGAGTTTGATTATTACCTGCTTTGTAACAAAATTTGTGGGTCAAGTCACTACAACATGCAAATGAAAATAGTGGTGGAGTCTCAAGAAGATTATGAAGCTTGGTTAGAAACACAACAGACTTTTGAGGCGAGCGTAGCTCAGCAGTAAAATTGATTTTTAAAAGAAACTAGATATGTCAACAAACGCAACAGCTTTTGAACATGCTCACGATGATCACGCACATCACGATCATCATCAGACATTTATAAGTAAATATATTTTTAGTACAGATCACAAGATGATCTCAAAGCAGTACTTGATTACTGGTTTGTTAATGGGAGTTATAGGTATTGCAATGTCAATACTTTTTAGAATCCAATTAGCGTGGCCAGAAGAAAGCTTTACTGTATTTGAAATTTTCCTTGGTAAATGGGCTCCTGAAGGAGTTATGGATCCAAGTATTTACCTTTCCTTGGTTACCATTCACGGTACCATCATGGTATTCTTTGTACTTACAGCTGGTTTGAGTGGTACCTTTAGTAACCTTTTGATTCCACTTCAAATTGGAGCTCGTGATATGGCTTCAGGATTTTTGAATATGGTTTCTTACTGGTTGTTCTTCTTGTCTGCTGTTATCATGTGTTCATCACTTTTTGTTGAAGCAGGTCCTGCCGCTGCTGGATGGACGATCTATCCTCCATTGAGTGCACTACCAGAATCGATTTCAGCTGCTGGTACCGGTATGACTTTATGGTTAGTTTCTATGGCAATTTTCATTGCATCCTCTTTATTAGGTTCACTTAACTATATTGTTACTGTAATCAATATGAGAACCAAAGGAATGTCTATGACAAGACTTCCACTTACCATCTGGGCATTCTTCGTAACTGCGATTATTGGGGTTGTTTCTTTCCCTGTATTATTGTCTGCTGCATTGCTCTTGATAATGGATAGAAGCTTTGGAACTTCATTCTTCCTATCTGACATATATATTGGAGGTGAGGTACTACACAACTCAGGTGGTTCGCCGGTTTTGTTTGAACATTTATTCTGGTTCTTAGGTCACCCTGAAGTTTATATTGTATTACTACCTGCATTAGGTATTTCTTCAGAAGTTATTGCAACAAATTCACGTAAACCGATTTTTGGTTATCGTGCGATGATTGCTTCTATATTAGCTATTGCATTCCTTTCTACGATTGTATGGGGTCACCATATGTTCGTATCGGGTATGAATCCATTCCTTGGATCTGTATTTACCTTTACAACTTTGTTAATTGCAATTCCATCTGCGGTAAAGGCTTTTAACTATATAACCACATTATGGAAAGGTAATCTGCAGATGAACCCTGCAATGCTGTTTTCTATTGGTTTAGTTTCAACATTTATTACCGGTGGTTTAACAGGTATTATTTTAGGAGACTCTACCTTAGATATTAACGTTCACGATACTTACTTTGTAGTAGCGCATTTCCACTTAGTGATGGGTATATCTGCACTGTACGGTCTTTTTGCCGGAGTATATCACTGGTTCCCTAAAATGTTTGAAGGGCGTATGCTTAATAAGAATCTAGGTTATGTTCATTTCTGGGTGACTGCGATTGGATCTTATGCTGTTTTCTTCCCAATGCATTTTATTGGTATGGCGGGTCTTCCAAGACGTTATTACTCAAACACAGCATTCCCATACTTTGATGATTTGGCAGACGTAAACGTGATGATTACCATTGCTGCGATCGTTACTGCTTCTGTTCAACTGGTATTCTTATACAACTTCTTTTCTTCAATATTCTATGGAAAGAAAGGTCCTAAGAACCCTTGGAAATCAAATACCTTAGAATGGACTACTGAATTGAAGCACATTCACGGAAACTGGGAAGGTGAGATTCCATCTGTATACCGTTGGTCTTATGACTATAGTAAACTGAATGAGGATGAAACAGATTATGTAATTCCTGGTCAAGATTATATTCCTCAGAATGTTCCACTTCAGCCTAATGAAGAAGAAATGAATCACTAGGTCGATTCGAAAATATAAAAGTAAAAGCCCGCAGTTCGCGGGCTTTTTTTATTCATCAGTATTAAAGTAAACGATGAATGCCTATTTAGTATCTTTACGTTATGAATGAACATTTAGATCCAAGCGGAGAAGGTTTTTCTCACGAGGAATATGATATCGAGCGTGCTTTAAGGCCGCTCAGTTTTGATGATTTTACCGGTCAAGAACAGGTCATTGAGAATCTTGAAATTTTCGTTCAAGCAGCTAATGGTCGAGGAGAGGCTTTAGATCATACTTTGTTTCACGGTCCTCCGGGTTTGGGTAAAACGACTTTGGCAAATATTCTTGCCAATGAACTTGGGGTTAATATCAAAGTGACCTCTGGTCCCGTTTTGGATAAGCCGGGAGATCTTGCGGGATTGCTTACTAATCTTGAAGAGCGCGATGTGTTGTTTATTGATGAGATACATCGACTAAGTCCAATTGTTGAAGAATATTTGTATTCTGCGATGGAAGACTTCAAGATCGATATTATGATCGAGAGTGGACCAAACGCACGTACGGTTCAAATCACGCTTAATCCGTTTACGCTTATAGGTGCGACTACGCGTTCAGGATTGCTTACCGCGCCTATGCGTGCACGTTTTGGAATCTCTTCAAGACTACAGTATTATAATACCGAACTTTTGACTACAATCGTTCAACGCAGTGCCGAAATACTCAATGTTCCTATTCATATGGAAGCCGCGATAGAAATTGCCGGTAGAAGTAGGGGAACACCGCGTATTGCTAACGCATTGTTGCGTAGGGTGCGTGATTTTGCACAGATCAAAGGAAACGGAACGATTGATATCGAGATCGCACGTTTTAGCCTTAAAGCGCTTAATGTAGACGCACACGGATTGGATGAAATGGACAATAAAATTCTTGCAACCATCATAGATAAATTTAAAGGCGGACCTGTTGGAATCACCACACTCGCGACGGCTGTTTCTGAAAGTGCCGAAACCATTGAAGAAGTGTATGAGCCCTTTTTGATACAGCAAGGCTTTATTGTGAGAACACCAAGAGGGCGTGAAGTGACCGAAGCGGCGTATACGCATTTGAACCGAGTGAAAGGACCTATTCAAGGTGGATTGTTTTAAACTTGTGATATGGGGAAGGCTTTTCCAAAAGTTTCCATTTTTCAATTTTTGAGATCGGCGTTGTCGATCTTAAAAAACCCGTTGCCCTTTCATCACCGAAATTTTGAATCTAAAGGCAATACGTTTCAGTTGAAAATAGGTTTTACCCGAAGCGTTCTCTTTTCTAGAGACGCACATTTTGCACAACACGCACTTCAGAAAAATCAAAAAAAGTATCAAAAGTCTCCCATTCAAACTCGTGATCTGGCCAAATATGTTGGTCAAGGTCTTTTAACAGCAAATGGCAAGCACTGGGCAAAACAGCGCAAACTCATTCAACCGGCATTTCAAAAGAAAACACTACACGGATTACTTCAGAAAGTAGACGAAGTCATTCAAAAGGAACTCGTTAAAATTGAAACCGGTAAAGCCTTTGATATTTTTCCTATTTTCAATGATCTGGCTTTTAATACGGTCGTTCAGGCCTTATTCAGTAATGTGATTGATCAAAAGGCGATCAACAGACTACAGCATATTACAGAGAGCAATCAGCGTATGATGGTCAAAGAGTTGCGACAGCCTTACTTAAACTGGTGGTTTCATGTTTCTGGCGCTCTAAAAAGTGCCTTAAAGCAATCGCTTGAAGCACGGCAAATTCTAAGTAAACTTATAGATGATCGCATCGCTAGCGGTATTCGACACGATGATTTACTCGATATGTTGCTAGACGCGCGTTATGAGGACGACACGCCAATGAGTCGCGAACAACTTATTGATGAAATTCTAATCCTCTTTATCGCGGGGCATGAAACGACTTCGAATGCATTAACTTTTACCGCAGCCTTGTTGGCTCGAAATCCTGAAGTTCAGGATAAACTTTATGCCGAAAGCTTAGCAGCCGATAACGAAGTAGATCTTTTAGAAAAAATCAAAACGCTCAAGTATACCAATCAGGTGGTCAACGAGGCTATGCGTCTATATCCGCCGGCGTATTTTATCGATCGCATTAGCATTGAAAAAGATCAATTTGACGATTTTGAGATTGAAGCGGGAACCAATATTCTATTTTCCATTTTTGAAATTCACAGACATACCGATTTTTGGGAGCGACCTGAAGAATTTAATCCTGACCGTTTTGCTGATGACAGCTTAAAATATTCTCCGTATTACTATCCTTTTGGGGCAGGGCCGCGAATGTGTATTGGCAATAATTTTGCGATGTATGAGATGATTCTAACGGTGAGTCATTTGGTTAAAAAGTTTAAGATCAAAAAAGAAACCGCTCCTATTGCGATCAATCCGCTGATCACGCTTAAACCTAAAGATGTCTTGCTCACCTTTACACCAAGAGATTTTGAATACTAAAGCCAAATATACTTCGTGGATAAAGGACAAAGCCAAAGAACTGGGCTTTATGAGTTGTGGTATTTCAAAAGCAGGTTTTCTCGAGCAAGAAGCGCCGCGACTTGAAGATTGGCTCAATAAAAATCGAAATGGTGAAATGCATTATATGGAAAACCATTTTGATAAACGCTTAGATCCAACCTTGCTGGTTCCCGGAGCAAAAAGCGTGGTTTCGTTACTGCTGAATTATTATCCTGAAGAAAGACAGCGAGACGATTCCTATAAGATTTCGAAGTATGCATACGGTACCGATTATCATTTTGTAATTAAAGATAAACTGAAGGGATTTCTCGAAGCGATCAGGGAACATATTGGCGAGGTAGATGGAAGAGCTTTTGTAGATTCGGCTCCTGTTTTAGATAAAGCTTGGGCGGCAAAAAGCGGTCTGGGATGGATAGGGAAGAATAGTAATTTACTCACCAAGCAAGTAGGTTCTTTTTATTTTATTGCTGAATTGATCATCGATCTTGAGCTGGAATACGACACTCCGGTTACCGATCATTGCGGTTCGTGTACGGCGTGTATCGATGCGTGTCCTACACAGGCAATCGTTGATCCTTATGTGGTAGACGGTAGCAAATGCATCAGTTATTTTACGATCGAATTGAAAAATGAGATTCCTGATTATGCTCAAGATAAAATGGATGATTGGATGTTTGGTTGTGATGTATGCCAGGATGTATGCCCGTGGAATCGCTTCTCAAAACCACATAACGAACCTTTATTCAACCCAAAACCGAAGCTACTGGAATACTCTAAACAAGAGTGGAAAGAGCTCACGCAGGAAGTTTTTTCTGAAATCTTCAAAAAATCTCCTGTAAAGCGCACAAAATTTAGCGGATTAAAACGAAATATCGATTTTCTAGAGAATGCTGCAGACGCTGACTGATTCTACTTTTATATTTTAAAAACTGAGATATTTTTGCTTTTTATGTCATAATATTATTAATTGCTAACCGAAAACGTTTGAAATTTAAAATATTATGAATAAGGTGCTGAGTATGCTGAAAAAGCCAAATCTTTCTTTTTGGCAAATATGGAATATGAATGTTGGATTCTTCGGTATTCAATTCAGTTTTGGGCTGCAGCAAACAGCGATCAATCCTATTTTTTCTTTTTTAGGCGCAGACCACGCCGATTTGCCAATTCTTAATCTTGCCGGGCCGGTAACCGGACTTTTAATTCAGCCCATAATTGGTGCGATTTCAGATAAAACATGGTTGCCAAAATGGGGCGGCCGTAGAAAACCGTTTTTTCTCATAGGTGCAATTTTAGGAAGTTTATGCCTTTTTGCATTTCCGTATAGTCCAGAGTTGTGGTTCGCAGTTGGTTTGTTATGGATACTTGATGTAGCAAACAATACAGCCATGGAGCCCTACCGTGCGTTTGTAGGAGATAAACTCAATGATGATCAATTGACGTTTGGCTATCAAATGCAAAGCTTGTTTGTAGGAGCCGGGATTACGATTGCTAACTTTTCTCTTTTCCTCTTTCAAGACTGGTTCGGGACTTCGGCAGAGCAGAGTGCCGCGTTATGTTCTACAGCAACCGAGACCGTTTCTAATATTCCAACGTGGGTGTATTATTCGTTTTTCCTTGGGGCAATTGCTTCGGTAGTAACTATTTCTTGGTCGGTTTGGAAAACTCCTGAAATTCCTCCGTCAGACGAGGCTTTGGCAATTCTAAAAAAGGAAAAACAGGAATCCACCTTTCTTCAGCGAATTCAAGAGCCATTTGCAGAAATTATAGTTGCAATCGGTAATATGCCTAAGATGCTTAAAAAATTAGCAGCGGTTTATTTCTTTCAATGGTATGCGTTATTTGTGTATTGGCAGTTTATCACGCCTATGTTGCGCAATAGTATTTACGGGTTGACCAATGAAGATAATCAACGCTTTGAAGCGATTATGGAGGCATGTAAATCTGGCGGAACCGTTGGGACGGGAGACACTGCATTTGCTCAAAATTTTCAAATGATTTCTGAACAGGCTTTAGCACAAACAGGTTTGATGAACGGGACCTACAATTTTGTAACGATGATCGTTGCTCTGGCATTGGTTCCTTTTGCTAAGAAATACGGTTCCCGCAATGTTTATGTATTGAGTTTGGTTTTTACAGGAATTGCATTGTTAAGCATGCCTTTCATAAAAAATGAATATGCGCTGCTTATTCCTATGGTATTGTTCGGTATTGGCTGGGCGGCGATGATGGGGATTCCGTATGCGATGGTTTCTAAAGTTATTCCAGAGCAAAAACGCGGCGTCTATATGGGAATTGTAAATATGATGATCGTGATTCCTATGTTGATACAAACGGTAACATTTGGACCTATTATCAAAAATCTACTCGACGATAATGCGGTAAATGCAATTCTTTTTGGTGGCGTGTTTTTTATTATCGCGGCAGTATTGGCCTTGCGTTTAAAAAAGAGTTATTCTTCAGATGAAATTAATATGTCTTAACCGTTAGGAGGTAATTCAGTATTAAAAATTGATAAAAGGAAACCTTCAGATTTCTTAGGGTGATTCAATAATAGGCTTACTTTTGTACTACTAGCAAACAATAGAATTATGAGCAAAGAAAGTAAGCGCCGTGAGGCTTTAGTTTATCATGCAAAACCAAAACCGGGTAAGATCGCGGTTGTACCTACCAAGAAATATTCGTCTCAACGCGACCTTTCCTTGGCGTATTCACCGGGAGTTGCAGAGCCTTGTCTGGAGATTGAAAAGGATAAAGAAAATGCTTATAAATACACAGCTAAAGGAAATTTAGTTGCTGTAATTTCTAACGGAACAGCAGTTCTTGGACTTGGCGATATTGGTCCCGAAGCTTCAAAGCCGGTGATGGAAGGTAAAGGGCTTCTGTTTAAAATTTTTGCAGGAATAGACGTTTTTGATATTGAAGTAGATACCAAAGATGTAGATGCTTTTATCGAAACAGTAAAGAATATTGCGCCAACTTTTGGAGGAATCAACCTCGAAGATATCAAAGCTCCTGAAGCTTTTGAGATTGAACGACGTTTAAAAGAAGAACTCGATATTCCTGTGATGCACGATGATCAACACGGGACAGCGATCATTTCTGCAGCTGCGTTGCTCAATGCTGTGGAGTTGACAGATAGAAAGATGGAAGACATTCGCATCGTAGTAAGTGGTGCGGGTGCTGCGGCGGTTTCTTGTACCCGACTTTATAAGGCGTTTGGGGCAAAGGCCGAAAATATTGTAATGCTTGACAGTAAAGGAGTGATACGTAGTGATCGTGAGAATCTTTCTGCAGAAAAAGCCGAGTTTGCATCAGATCGTAAAATTGATACGCTGGATGAAGCAATGGTTGATGCCGATGTGTTTATCGGTTTATCTATTGCAGATATTGTATCTCCCGAGATGTTAAAATCAATGGCGCCTAATGCGATCGTCTTTGCAATGGCAAATCCAAATCCGGAGATCGATTATAATCTCGCGATGGATACGCGTGATGATATCATTATGGCTACGGGACGATCAGATCATCCTAATCAAGTAAATAATGTGCTTGGCTTTCCTTTCATTTTTAGAGGTGCGCTAGACGTGCGGGCAACAAAAATTAATGAGGAAATGAAAATGGCTGCGGTAAAAGCCTTGGCCGAACTCGCTAAAGAATCGGTGCCGGAGCAAGTGAATATTGCCTATGGTGAAACCCGACTCAACTTTGGTAGCGAGTATATTATTCCAAAACCTTTTGATCCTAGATTGATTGCAAAAGTGCCGCCTGCGGTTGCAAAAGCAGCGATGGATAGCGGTGTAGCACGAGAGCCGATCACCGATTGGGTCAAGTATGAAGACGAGTTGCACGAGCGTATGGGCTCAGACAATAAAATTGTGCGCCTTATACTCAACCGTGCGAAAACTGAGCCAAAGCGTATTGTTTATGCTGAAGCAGATCAGCTTGACGTTTTAAAAGCTGCGCAAATCATTCACGACGAAGGTATAGGTATGCCGGTATTGTTAGGAAATCGTGACACCATAATTGAACTTATGGAAGAGCTTGATTTTGATGCTGATGTACAAATTATAGATCCCAAAACACCCGAAGAAAAACCGAAACTTAACGAGTATGCTCAGATTTACTGGCAGGAGCGCAAACGTAAAGGCGTAACACTTTATGACGCGCAGCGTTTGTTGAGACAGCGTAATTATTATGCGTCAATGATGGTGAAGCAGGGCGATGTTGATGCGATGATCACAGGATATAGCAGCAGTTATCCTTCAGCGGTAAAACCTGTACTTGAAGTTATTGGTTCGGCGCCTAATGTTCAGAAAGTAGCTGCGGCCAACTTGATGAATACCAGTCGCGGACCTTTATTCTTAGCAGATACTTCGATCAATATTGAACCTACAGCAAAAGAATTGGCAAAAATCGCATTGATGACAGCGCGTACAGTACGCCTTTTTGGTATGGAACCGGTAATTGCGATGATCTCGTATTCTAACTTCGGTTCTTCAAAAAATCCGCAAGCAGATAAAGTGCGTGAAGCCGTTTCGTATTTACATAAGTATTATCCTGATCTTGCTGTAGATGGGGAAGTTCAGGCAGATTTTGCACTTAACGCAGATATGCTAAAGAGTAAATTTCCATTCTCGAAACTCGCGGGGAAAAAGGTTAATACCTTTGTATTCTCTAATATCGATTCGGCAAACATCATGTATAAAATGGTGAAGGAGTTGAATAATGCAGACAATATTGGTCCTATAATGATGGGGATGAATAAACCGGTTCACGTTTTGCAACTGGGAGCTAGTGTTGATGAGATCGTAAATATGTCTGCAGTTGCAGTGATCGATGCACAGCAAAAAGGTAAGAAGTTGCAGGAAGAGCTTTTAGGTCAAAACAAAGCATAATGCCTTAAATAAATAGGCCTTAGGTGTGCTGATTAATTTTAGTACATTTGAGGCCTTAACGTTTTATTAGTACATGATTACGTTTTTAAGAGGGAAGTTAATTGAGAAAAATCACACAGATGTCGTCATTGAATGTCATGGTGTGGGTTACTTTGTGAATATTTCATTACATACATTTTCACTTTTGCCCGAAGGCGAAAGCATTATGTTGTATACCTATTTGCATATTAAAGAAGATGCGCATACGCTTTACGGTTTTGCTCATAAGTCAGAACGAGAGATTTTTAAACTTCTAATATCTGTAAGTGGGGTTGGGACAAGTATTGCGCGTACGATGCTTTCTTCTCTTGAACCTAGTCAGGTTAAGCAGGCCATTGCTACCGGTGATGTTAAAACCATTCAAGGAGTAAAAGGCATTGGAGCCAAAACTGCACAGCGCGTAATTTTAGACTTAAAAGATAAAATTCTTAAAGTTTATGATATTAATGAAGTTTCGCCAATTGCAGACAATACCAATAAGGAAGAAGCGTTATCTGCATTAGAGACTTTGGGCTTTGCGCGGAAGCAGGCAGAAAAAGTATGTACAACTATTGTGCGTGACGAACCGCAAGCTTCGGTCGAGACGATCATTAAATTGGCACTAAAAAAATTGTAATAGACATTGGGTACAAAACTACGCTGGTTTTCCTTACAAATGCTATTGATATCAGGAACGCTGTTGTGTTCTATACCCGTGTTTGCCCAAGAAGAAGAGGAACAAGACTCTACTGAAGCCGGTGTAAGCCTAGGGAAATTAAGCTTAAAGAATCCCAATTCTATCATTTCAAAATATACTTATGATCCACTTACCGATAAGTATATCTACTCTGAAACTTTAGGAGCATATAACATCAATTACCCGAGAATTCTCACGCCAGACGAATTCAAAGAATTGGTGAAAAAAGAGCGCATGCGGGCTTATTTTCAAGAGAAAATTGCCGCTGTAGACGGGCGCACCGAAGAAGGTAAAGAAAATCAAAACAGTCTATTGCCTAACTTTTATGTAGACTCTGATTTTTTTGAATCTATTTTTGGCGGAAATACTATTGAATTCACACCGCAAGGTTCGGTAGAAATGGATATTGGAGGATTGTTTACCAAACAAGATAACCCGAGTTTCTCTCCACGTAACCGAAGCAATTTCAGTTTTGATTTTGATCAGCGTATCAGTTTAAGTTTGCTAGGTAAAGTGGGGACACGACTGCAGGTGAATGCTGTTTATGATACCGAGTCTACCTTTAATTTTCAGAATCAAATAAAGTTAGAGTACACGCCTAACGAAGATGATATCATTCAGAAAATAGAGGTGGGTAATGTGAGTATGCCGCTCAATAGTGCGCTCATTCAAGGTTCACAAAGTTTATTTGGGGTAAAAACCCAACTTCAGTTTGGAAAGACGACGATCACCGGTGTGTTTTCTGAACAACAATCACAAACCAACCAAGTGGTTGCGCAAGGTGACGGGACCATTCAGGATTTTGACATTTTTGCCTTAGAATACGATGAGAATCGCCATTACTTTTTGGCACAGTACTTTAGAGATAATTATGACCGGGCGCTGGCAAATTATCCTTTTATCAATTCAAATGTTCAAATAACGCGTATTGAAGTTTGGGTGACCAACCGTACACAGCGGTTTGAGAATACTAGAAATATTGTCGCAATTCAAGATGTTGGGGAATCAGATCCTTCAAAAATAGGGTTGCCTAACCTTCCCGGCGGATTTATAAATCTGCCGGCAGGAGCATACCCGAGAAACTCCAGTAATGATTTTAACCCTTTCGGAATCAACGGTACCGCACCTTCTGTGCTTACTTCGGCGATACGTGATGCGGCAACCGTTCAAGAAGGGTTTGGTGGCGTGCAAGTTGCTGACGGTTCAGATTATGTTTCGCTTGAAAATGCACGTAAACTTACCGCTTCAGAATATACCTTGAATACACAATTGGGATATATCTCATTAAATCAGCGCTTGAACAATGATGAAGTATTGGGTGTGGCATTTCAATATACGGTCAACGGCGAAGTGTATCAGGTAGGGGAGTTTGCAAATGATGGAGTAGATGCCACTAGCGGAGCTTATGCCGATACCGATGGTGATGGTGTGCCAGATATTGTTGACGTAGATCCTGATGGAGATGGTGTAAATGATAATGGTCAGGATACCGATGGAGATCAGATCGCCGATGCTGCTGATCCCGATCAAACCAACGGGAGAGATGTAAATAATGATGGTATTCTAGATAGCTTTATTACTCCGGGACAAGGTGGAACTTCGCAAGCTCTGGTGGTAAAATTGCTTAAAAGTAATATCACAGATGTTCAGGAACCGGTTTGGGATTTGATGATGAAAAATATCTACGGTTTAGGCGTTGGACAATTAGAGCCTGATGGTTTTAGAATGAATATCGTTTACAACTCGCCTTCACCTATTAACTACATCACAGCAGCAGCCGGCGGGCCGGCATTACCAGATGATGTGGCAAACACTCCATTATTGAATGTGTTCAATTTAGACCGACTCACACAATATGGTGATCCACAGGTGGGAGGTGATGGATTTTTTGACTTTCAAGAAGGGATTACGGTAAACGTGCGTAACGGAAGTATCATTTTTACTTCGGTTGAGCCTTTTGGAGAATATTTATTTAACAAGCTTCGGGCGAGCAACGGAGAGCAGTATGGAGAGGCTGATACCTATAATGCCAACCAGGCAAAATATGTATACAGCTCACTGTATAATTCAACCAAAACTGTCGCGCGGGATAATGCCGATAAAAATGTATTTCAATTACAGGGTACTTTTAAATCTACGCAAGAAGAAGGAATCCCAATAGGCGGTTTCAATATTCCACAAGGGTCTGTGACGGTTACTGCAGGCGGTCGTGTGTTGCAAGAAGGTTTGGACTATTCTGTAGATTATCGACGAGGTCGTGTGATTATTCTAGATCAGGCGCTCAAAGGTTCAGGAGTTCCTATTCAGGTTTCTACCGAAAATAATGCGCTTTTTGGTCAACAAACTAAACGCTTTACAGGTTTAAATGTGGAGCATCAATTCAACGAGAATTTTGTGGTGGGGGGAACTTTGCTCAATCTCAATGAGCGACCGCTTACGCAAAAAGCCACCTATAGCTTTGAACCTATCAACAATACTATTTTTGGTCTTAATGCTAATTTTTCAACAGAAGTTCCCTTTTTAACGCGTCTGGTCAACAAGCTTCCAAACATTGATACCGATGTACCTTCTACGGTTTCTTTGCGTGGTGAAGTTGCTTATTTAATTCCGGGACAACCTAAAGCTACCGATTTTGGCGGGGAAGCAGCCTCTTACATTGATGACTTTGAAGGAACTCAAACTTCGCTTGATATCAGTTCGCCCTTGCAATGGTTTTTGTCTTCGGCGCCTATTGATTTTGGAGGAGAATTGATGAATGGCGATTTAAGAACAGGCTACAAAAGGGCAAAGTTGGCTTGGTATACGATAGATCCTATTTTTTACACAAGTCAACGTCCTGATGGAATAACAGACGCCGATGTTTCAACCTATGCTACGCGTAGGGTTTTTAGGGATGAGATTTTTCCGGAGCAAGATATTATTGCCGGTACCACGCAGGCGTTGTTTACCTTAGATCTGGCCTACTATCCGGGAGAGCGTGGTCCTTATAATTTTAGTCAGGATGCTCAGGATGGTGTTTTGGAAAATCCCACAGAGAATTTTGGAGGAATCATGCGCCAATTTGCTTCTACAGATTTTGAACAGCAAAATGTAGAGTTCATTGAGTTCTGGGTAATGGATCCATTTATTTATGCTGAAAATGCAACCAATCCCGGAGGCCGACTTACACTAAACTTGGGTAACATTTCTGAAGACGTACTCAAAGACGGAAGAAAACAATATGAAAATGGTTTGCCGCAAGACGGTTCGGCAAGCAATACGGTAGAGACTGCCTGGGGAAAAGTGCCCAACAATCAAGCTTTGATCTATGCTTTTGATACCGAAGGAGAGCAGCGTACCAATCAAGATGTAGGTTATGATGGTTTAAGTGATGCGCAGGAAGCAGAAAATTATCCGGAGTTTGCAGGTCTGGAAGATCCTTCAGGAGATAATTATCAATATTTTGTTTCAGCGACCGGTTCGGTTTTAAATCGATATAAAAATTATAACGGTCTTGAGGGGAACTCGCCCGTTGATGTATCGCAAACAGACCGCGGGTCTACAACGGTTCCTGATGTTGAAGATTTCAACAGAGATTTTACAATGAATACCGTTGATAGTTATTATGAGTATCAACTTGATATTACACCTCAAAGCCTGGATATCTCAAACGAGTTTATCGTTGATCAACGCGATATAGAAGTGACTCTTCAAAACGGAAATACGATGCCGGTAACTTGGTATCAATTTAAAATCCCGATCAGTGAACCTACCGGAAGCAAAGGTGGAATAAACGATTTTAGGTCTATTCGCTTTATGCGCATGTTTATGAGTGGATGGCAAGATCCTACAGTATTGCGCTTTGGAGCTTTTGATCTGGTGCGTGGTGATTACCGTCGTTACTTATACACTTTAGATCCTGATGAGTCAGACCCTTCAACCGAAAATACACGCTTTGAGGTGACTTCAGTAAATATTGAAGAAAACAACAACCGTAACCCAATACCTTATGTGTTGCCTCCCGGAGTTTATCGGGAAGAACTTATCAATAACAATAACAACATCCGCCAGAATGAACAGTCCTTATCTTTAACGGTTTGTGATCTGGAGACTCAGGATAGCCGTGCTGTTTACAAGAACTTCAGGTTAGATATGCGACAGTACGAGAATCTGGAAATGTTTGTGCATCTGGAGTCGCTTATTAATGAAATTCAGGTAGTAGAGAATGAAGTGGTCGCGATCATCAGGATGGGTACCGATTTGACCTCAAATTTCTATCAGATTGAATTACCACTGAGCCCAACGGCTTTTGGTACCAGTAGCCCAGATTTGATTTGGCCGGAAGTGAATCGATTAAAATTGCCGCTTGAGGTTTTACAAACCGTTAAGGCAACCTTCTTCAATGGAGATTATAACACGCTTGCAGATCAAATCACTTATTTTGATGAAGAAGGTAATCCTATTGTAGACCCTGCGAGTACGCCTTATGAAACCGGAAAAGTTAGGGTAGGTATTCAAGGGAATCCTAGTTTTGGAGACGTACGTGTGTTGATGCTTGGTCTTAAAAATGGAAATGACGAAGGTCGCGGTACGGTGTGTGCCGAAGCTTGGTTTAATGAGTTGCGTTTATCTGGACTGCAAAATGAAGGCGGTTGGGCAGGTATTGTAAATATGGATGCCAATCTCGCTGATTTCGCAACCTTTTCAGGAACGGCAAGACAGTCTACTACCGGTTTTGGTAGTATTGATGCGGGACCCAATCAACGTGCGCGTGAAGATGTGAAGTCGTACGATGTGGTTACTAACGTTAATTTGGGGCAGCTGTTGCCGCAAAAATGGGGGGTAAAAGTGCCTTTCAATTATGCTAAAGGCGTGCAAACCATAACGCCGCAATATGACCCGCTATATACCGATCTCGAACTAGATGATAGACTTGCAGCGGCATCTTCTGAAGCAGAACGTGAGCGAATCAAGGAGATCGCTATTGAGCGCACCAAGCGAGAGAGTATCAATTTTATTGGAGTGCGTAAAGAGCGTACAGGAGATAAAAAGCCAATGCCGTGGGATGTTGAAAATTTTACTTTTGCCTATAGTCATAATCAAGAAGAACACAAGGACTTTGAGATTGAAGAATCTGTTGATCAAAATGTGCGCGCCGGAGCGACGTATACGATGGCCTTTCAGCCAAAACCGGTAGAACCTTTTAAGAAGAATGATTCACTTTTTACCAGTAAGTATTGGAAGTTGCTGAAAGATTTCAACTTTAATTATTTGCCGGCTAGCGTTAATATTTCTTCTAATATTACAAGACAATTCAGTAGACAGCGTTTTAGAGATGTTCTTGCCACTGAAAATTCTATTCCTATCCCAGAATATTTACAGCGTAATTATCAGTTTGATAGAACTTTTACAATTAATTATCCGGTAACCAAATCTCTGCGTATCAATTTGGATCAATACCAAAACCGAGTGGTACGTAATTATTTAAATCCTGATAACTCGCTAGATGAAAATGCTGGAGGTGTTTATTCTCAGTTTTTTGATGTAGGTACACCAGATCGGCATAATCAAACCATGCAGCTCAATTATGAATTGCCGATAAATAAACTTCCGTACCTGGATTTTATCAAATCGACTTATTCATATAGTGCAGACTTTCAGTGGACACGGGGTTCTTATCAATTGCAAACTTTAGAAGGAATTCCTGATTTGGGGAATTCGGTTCAAAATGCAAATAATCATGCATTGCAAACGACTTTAGACATGAAGACGCTTTATGATGCTCTAGGATTGTCAAAGAAAACCGCCGGACCTTCTTCTAGATCAGACCGAAGTAGAGCCGTACCTACTTTGGGAACACCAACGCAGCCCAGACAGCCACAAGAAGAAAATAAATTGAGTGCGGGAGACAAAGCAACCAATACCTTAATAGGTCTTGCTACCGGAATTAAGCGAATACAAGTTAATTATGAGCAAAACAACGGGACGTATCTTCCCGGGTATTTACCGGGAGTAGGCTTTTTAGGAACCGTACGTCCAACGACTGGTTTTGTTTTTGGTAGTCAGGCAGAAGTTAGAGATTATGCTGCGCGTCAAGGTTGGCTTACTTTGTATCAAGAATATAATGAGCAATACAGCGAAGTAGAAAATCGAAATCTAGACATACAGGCACAAACCAGTTTTCTTGAAGATCTTACGATCGATATTAACATGAATCGTATCTATCAAGAAACTTATAATGAGAATTATCGAGTAGACCCAACGACGCTCGAGTACAACAGTCTTACGGGGAATACGCTAGGTAATTACAGTATTTCGACTTTGATGATCGGGACCGCTTTTAACTCGAGTTCGTTAGAATCATCAGCAAACTTCAATAGATTCCGGTCTAATCGTCTTGTGATTGCAGAACGTCTTGCAGCAGATTTTTATGGTAATGATCAATATCCTCGAGATCAGAACGGATATCCTGTAGGCTTTGGCCGCACGAGTCAGCGTGTATTATTGCCGGCATTTCTAGCAGCGTATACGCCGGGCAATGCTTCAGATGTATCGCTGGGAGCTTTTAGAAGTTTTCCGCTTCCTAACTGGAATTTAAAATATACCGGTTTGATGAAAATCGATTGGTTTAAAAAGCGCTTTAAGCGTTTTTCTATCAATCACGGCTATCAAGCAGGCTATACGATAAATCAATTCCGAACCAATTTGAATTATGATACAGATTTGAATAATGATCCCAGTGATGCACAGACCAATCAGGCAGGAGACTTTATGAATTCGATGTTGTACTCCAATATCAACCTGACGGAATTGTTTTCACCTTTAATTCGTTTGGATTTTGAGATGAATAATTCGGTTAAAATTTTAGCAGAATTAAGAAAAGATCGCACCCTTTCATTGAGTTTTGACAACAACCTGCTCACAGAAATTCACGGAAACGAATATATAATAGGGCTGGGATATCGACTAAAAGATATTAGATTTGCTACCAGAATAGGAGGAAGGCAAACCGTTTTAAAAAGTGATTTAAACTTTAGAGCAGATTTGTCGTTGCGACAGAATGAGACGATCGTACGTTATTTGGATTTAGAAAACAGTCAAATCACTGCCGGACAAGATATTTATGGGTTGACTTTTAAAGCAGATTATGCGTTGAGTAAAAACCTGACGGCGATATTTTATTACGATCACGCGTTTGCGACCTATGCGATTTCAACAGCATATCCGCAAACCACCATACGTTCAGGAATAACATTAAGATATAATTTCGGAAATTAATTAACACTAACTATGAGTTTACCAGCTGATTTAAAATATACAAAAGACCACGAGTGGGTGCGTATAGAAGGAGATATCGCTACTGTGGGCATTACTGATTTTGCTCAGGGAGAATTAGGAGATATCGTTTATGTAGAAGTAGAAACCGAAGGAGAAACCTTAGATAAAGAAGAGGTTTTTGGAACGGTAGAAGCCGTTAAAACGGTTTCAGACTTGTTTTTGCCGCTTACCGGTGAGATCATTGAGTTTAACGCAGACTTAGAATCTGAGCCTGAAGCTGTAAATGAAGATCCTTACGGTAAAGGTTGGATGATCAAAATAAAATTTAGCGACGAGAGTGAGCTCGATACGTTGCTTGATGTAGCAGCTTATCAAGAAATCATAGGTGGTTAATCTGCTTAAAATAGCAGTCTACCTTTATACGGCATTCATTGCAAGCATTTGTTTAATGCCTATGCCGCATATTAGCGATGCGCCAGAAGATAGCGATAAGATCGTTCATCTTTTGGCGTATGCTGTTTTTGTAAGTTTGTGGTTTCTGTTTTTTTATGTTTTAAAGCAGAAAAAGGACAATTTTTCAAGAGCATTAATAAAATCTTGTAGCCTTGCATTGATTTATGGTATAATTATTGAGATTTTACAAGGTGAGTTAACAACCTCTAGGTCAGCAGATTTTAAAGATGTTTTGGCAAATTCAGTTGGGATTTTAATAGGAATACTGATAGTTTTTCTAGCAAAACCTCAACTTAATGCGCTAAAATCAAAACTTTAATTTCGAGTTGATACTATTTTTAATTAAATTAGCAATCCTTAATAACTAAAGATTCACATGGAACCTAAGAAAAATCCTAAAGCAGATCTAAGTAAAAGAAGTGTACTCTTCTTTCAGTTAGGTCTTATTCTGATACTCGGGCTGAGTTACATGGCTATCGAGTGGAAGACGTATGAGAAAAAGGCCATTGATATCGGACAATTACAGATGGACGATATGATTGAAGAAGATGTGCCGATTACTGAGTTAAACACGCCACCACCACCGCCACCTCCTCCACCGCCACCACCAGCACCGGAAATTATCGAGGTTGTTGAGGACGATAAAGAAATCGAAGAAACCGTAATCGAGTCTACTGAAACCAGTCAGGAAGAAGAGATCGTTGAGGTTGAAGAGGTTACTTTTGCAGAAGAAGAAGTGATCGAAGATGTACCGTTTGCTGTTATCGAAAACGTACCGGTTTATCCTGGTTGCGAAGGCGAGAAAGGAAACGATGCTAAGAAAAAATGTATGTCTGAAAAGATTAGTCAGTTTGTAAACCGTAAGTTTAATACTGAATTAGGTAGTGAACTTGGTTTATCTGGTATTAATCGTATCTATGTACGTTTTAAAATTGATCAAAAAGGTAACATTGTAGATATAGGTTCTCGTGGGCCACACCCGCGTTTAGAGCAAGAAGCTGCACGTGTAATTAAACTATTGCCTCAAATGACTCCTGGTATGCAGCGAGGAAAGGCAGTAGGGGTATTATACTCACTTCCTATTGTGTTCCAGGTTCAGGATTAATTCTTGAATACATATAAAATTTAAAATCCCGTCCACAAATGTGCGACGGGATTTTTTTGTGGCAAGCTTATTGTTAAAGTTTTAAAGAATAGTAATCATTAAAACTTTTCTTATGAAAAATTCACAAGAACGCGCTGCAGTCGCTCGGCAAAGCGATGCGCGCACAACAAGCAAGCACGACGTAAATTTAAGTAAAAACAACGTCGTTTATTTTCAAATAGGGCTTATTGTAGCTCTTATTCTGGCTATTGTAGTCATCGAAATCAAATCACCTGCTACGGTTTATGAACCAGAAGTTCTTCCAGATGTTGCGGTCCTCACGATGGATGAGTGGAATGAACCCATCAGACGTGAGGAGGTAAAGCCTAAACCGCCAAAACCTATCGAATCTTTTGATGTTTCGCCGGTGATTGATGAAAATGTGCCTGAGCCCATTGATGATTTAATTTTTGAGGAGCCTGAACCGGTAACAGAGGCAGTACCTGGTTTAGAAGATTTAAAAGATATTCCCGATGAAGAACCGGAGTCTGTACCTTTTATTGCGGTAGAGACTGTTCCTATTTATCCCGGATGTGAAGGTTTAAAAACCAATGCAGAGCGCAAAGCCTGCATGCAGGAAAAACTCAATGCGTTTATCGGTCGAAATTTTGATACGACCTTAGGGGAAGAATATGGTTTATCAGGAGTAAATAGGGTAGACGTGCAATTTACTATTGATGAATATGGTGAAATTATAAACCTTAAAACGCGCGCGCCGCATCCGGCTTTAGAAAAAGAAGCTAAACGCGTTATGAATAAACTTCCCGTGATGGAGCCCGGTAAACAGCGTAACAGAAATGTGCGTGTTATTTATTCTCAACCCATTCGGTTTAAAGTTCAAAATTAACATGATATAAGAATACGTATCGAGAAGCTCGCCTGAAAAGGCGGGCTTTTTTTGTTGAATTACGAGTGCTGGGCTTGTTTTTAAAAAGTGCTATCTTTCCGCAACCTAAATCTTCTAAATTCATGTCTATAAAAAAGACGATAAGCATTATTCTTTTCTTTTTGGTTATAGCTTCGGTAAGAGCACAATTAATCAATGGTAATTTTGAAAAATATCCTGTTTTTGATTCTTGCGAGCAGGTGAGCGACGCTGCTTTAAAAGAGTGCTTTAATCAAACTTTAATATCAAAAATTAAAGCCGATTTTGTCATTCCGCAGGATATCATTGATTCCAGTTATTCCGGTGATATGGTGGTTTTGTTTGAGGTGACCCGAGAAGGTGAATTTAAAATAATTAATGTCACGGCAGTTTCTGAAGCTTTGCGAGAAGCGCTTATGCGCGTTTTTGAGAAGTTGCCTAAGATCAAACCTGCGACATATAATGGTAGGCCTACGTATATGCAATTCAGTATGCCTATACCGGTGCCCGAAGGGTTTCAGTCTGAATCTAGTAATGAAGAGGATAATGTGTCTTACGGAGCAACTCCGGTTGAAGATCTAGAGTCGGAATATGATGCGATCAAGACTTTTCCATTTAAAAACAGAGAGTACGACTCTCAATTGTATGTGCCTTTTTCACATCAAACCTATAGCAGATTTGATCAGGAGATGAATGCGGTAGGAACAAATGCGCACACGAGTAGTAAGCCCTTCCTTTATACAGAGGTAAATAATTATTATGATTTTAAGCAAAAGCGTGAAACGCTTTATAAGGATAAATCATCTTGGTTCGGGCGTAAGCTTTGGAATGAACATATGGTGACTTTGCAAGGTGATGACTATTGGTTTACGCTGGATCCTGCTGCAGATTTGCAGTTGGGTTTTGAAACTGCAGATAATGAAGATCAAAGTTTTACCTACAACAATACGCGGGCGGTAATTTTTCAAGGAGGTTTAGGAAGTAAACTTAATTTTTACACCGTTTTTTATGAAAGCCAGGGAAGTTTTGCCGGGTATTACAATCGATTAGCACGCTCGATCGCGCCAGATGGCGGAAATCCTGCTATTGTACCGGGAAGAGGTATTGCGGCAGAGGCTGCTGATGGGAATTTTGATTATCCGGTAGCTGAAGCTTATTTGTCTTACTCGCCTAGCAAGTATTTCAATTTTCAATTTGGTCACGGGAAAAACTTTATAGGTGATGGCTATCGCTCGTTGTTGTTGAGTGATAATGCGAGTCCGTATCCATTTTTTAAAATGAGTACGAAGTTTTGGAAGTTTAAATACACCAATACGTGGATGTCTTTAAGAGATGTTCGATCGGATGTCACCGAGAATGGTTCTTTTAGAACTAAATTCATGGCAAATCATTATTTGAGTTTTAATGCTACCAAACGATTGAATTTGGGGTTTTTTGAAAATGTGATCTGGACCAATGATAATGACCGAGGCTTTGACTTAAATTATTTAAATCCTATAATTTTTTATCGGGCAATCGAATTTTCAACCGGTTCTCGTGGCGGAAATGCGCTTATCGGCTTGAGTGCAAAATATAAGTTTAGCGACCGTTTTAATGCTTATGCTCAAGTGATCATCGATGAATTTTCAACCGGAGCGGTTTTTAGTTCAAACAAAAGTTTTCAGAATAAACAAGGAGTGCAGTTAGGTGTCAAGTATTACGATGCTTTCAATATTGAGAATTTGCAACTTCAGCTGGAGTATAATCAAGTGCGTCCTTATGTATATAGTAATAATGAGATTGTGTTGAATTATGGTCACAACAATCAGTCTATGGCGCATTTGTGGGGTGCTAACTTTAGAGAGTTTATTGCGATCGCCAGATATCAAAATGACCGCTGGTATGGTATGGCAAAAGCAATTTATGGCAAGCGTGGTTTTGAACTGGGAAATATAGATGATGTTTATTATGGTGGAAGTATTTATGGGAATGATGAAAATATCCCAAGTGAATTTGGTATTGAGATCGGTCAGGGAAATACGGCAAACACCTTAATCGGGAATGTTGAATTAGGTTACATTGTTAATCCTTCTACAAACTTTAAATTATATACCAATGTCTTATATCGCAATCATGCTATAGACCAATTTGATCTGGTGAACTTTGAAGAAAGCACGGTTTGGCTGAATTTTGGTATTAGAACCGATATCTTTAATTGGTATTACGATTATTAAAATTTTAAAGATGAAAACAACACTGCTAGGGCTGGTTGTGCTTTTTTGTGTAACGGCTGTATCTTGTAAAAATGAAACTTCAACTATGAAAGAATTTGATCCAAATTTTGCACATGTCGTTTACTTTTGGTTAAAGAATCCCGATAGGCAAGAAGATCGTAAGGCTTTTGAAGCTTCGTTAAAAAAGTTTTTAAGTACCAGTGAATATGCGCAAACGCAATTTATCGGCCAGCCGGCCAATACGCCGCGTGATGTTGTAGACAACAGTTGGACGTATTCTATTATTTTGACTTTTCCTTCTAAAGGAATTCAGAATAAGTATCAACAAGAGCCCGTGCATCTAAAATTTATTGAAGAATCTGAACATTTATGGGAGCGCGTTCAGGTTTATGATGCAGTAGGTCTGGAGTAAATCAATGCTTTTACGGCTGAAGATTTGAGGATTTAAAGCACTTATATTAAGTTGTGATTTGGTTGTGTAGAAGTACTTCGTGCAGTATCTTTGCACGACTTTTTAAAGCCCTTGAATAACACACTTTTGAGCCTCGTAGAAACCCATAAATCGCCATCATCACTCTGGATCGATTTCAAAGAAATCACAAAGATGCGTCTTGCTATCAGTGTGGTTTTTTCGAGTATGGCAGGATATCTTCTAGGCGCTTATACATTTGACTGGTTAACGATTCTTTTATTGGCTGTAGGTGGTTATCTTATGGTTGGCGCTTCTAACGCGTATAATCAAATCATCGAGAAAGATCTTGATGCCTTGATGGATCGAACCAAAAATCGTCCGGTTCCTTCGGGTAGAATGAGCGTGCGCACAGCTTTTATAATAGCTTGTGTGTTTACCGTTTTAGGACTCATTACACTTTACTACATCAACCCCATTACTGCAGTTTTTGGTGGTATTTCTATCTTTCTTTACGTGTGTGTTTATACACCCTTAAAGACCAAAACACCGCTTTCAGTTTTTGTAGGAGCTTTTCCGGGTGCTATTCCGTTTATGATGGGGTGGGTGGCAGCAACAGGAGATTTTGGTATTGAAGCAGGAACGCTATTTATGCTTCAGTTCTTTTGGCAATTCCCACACTTTTGGGCCATTGGTTGGTTTCTTTATGACGATTATAAAAAAGGTGGTTTCTTTATGTTACCTACCGGAAAACGTGATCGTGGGACCGCAGTACAGGTGATTTTGTACACCATTTGGACCGTTTTGGTTTCTTTGATTCCTGTTTTTGGAGTCACCGGAAGATTATATCTAACGCCTATTTCTGCAGTTTTGGTGGGAATATTAGGACTGCTTTTACTTTATTATGCAATTCGGCTTTTTAAATATAAAAATAATGTTACTGCAAAGCGTTTGATGCTTTCTAGCGTAAGTTATATTACCTTGATTCAGATCATTTACGTAGCAGATAAATTTTTGAGATAAGATGGATTATACTTCACAATCTGAACAAGTCAAAATAGCACGTTCAAAAAAAATGATGCTTTGGTTTGGGATCATTAGTCTCTCGATGATGTTTGCCGGTTTGACCAGTGCTTACATTGTGAGTAGTGAGCGTCGCGACTGGTTACGCGATTTTGAATTGCCTCAGGCTTTTTACATCAGCACCTTTGTCATTGTTTTGAGCAGTTTGTCTATGCTTGTGTCTAAACAAGCCGTGAAATCTGGGAAAAAGAGTTTGGCTACCCTGTCGTTGCTTGTCACCCTGGCACTAGGAGTTGCTTTTGTGGTGTTCCAATTTGTAGGTTTTGATCAAATTATCGCTAACGGATACTTTTTTACAGGGAGTGAAAGTACCGTAACCACGTCGTTTATTTATGCTTTTGTGATAAGTCATATTGTACACGTAGCTGCCGGTTTAATCGTGCTTCTGGTGGTGATCGTCCAGCAATTAAGAGGTAAATACACTAAAGATCAAATGCTTGGTTTGTCTTTAGGAGCAACGTTTTGGCATTTTGTAGACATCCTTTGGGTGTATCTGTTTTTGTTTTTTCTATTTGCAGATGATTTGATTCATTAACAAAGACAGCCTATAATACTAACGATTCTTTAAAATTCTTTTTTTTGAATGGTTATAAATACCGATTATTGCTTTGAAAAGCATTTTTAAAATAACTATTTTTGCAACGCTTATAAACCGATATTAAAATATGGACGCTACTGCTGTTAAAACAGGCACCGAAGGCAAAATTTGGGGAGGCGGAGACTCTCAGCCATTAAAAGCGAGCTATGGAAAGATGATGATGTGGTTTTTCATCCTTTCTGATGCCCTTACCTTTTCTGGATTTCTTGCTGCTTATGGATTTTCTCGATTTAAATTTATTAACCAGTGGCCCATTGCCGATGAAGTGTTTACACACTTTCCGTTTTTGCACGGGGTAGATGCACCAATGTACTATGTGGCATTGATGACGTTTATTCTGATTTTTTCTTCGGTAACCATGGTACTTGCGGTAGATGCAGGACACCAGATGAAGAAGAATAAAGTAATATGGTATATGTTCTTTACCATCTTAGGAGGATTTGTCTTTGTAGGTTCTCAGGCTTGGGAATGGGCAAATTTCATTTCTGGTGAGTATGGTGCTATAGAAACTAAAGGAGGTAAAATTCTTCAAGTAGTAAATGCTGAAGGTGAGCAGGTAGCTTTAGAAAGTTTTGCGGTAGAATTACCAAGCGATAGAACACAGCTAACCAAGAGTGAAGCTTTGTGGTATGAGTCTGAAAGTTCAATGCCAGATTTTGAACTTGCAGAAGTTGTTGAAGGCTTTAAAGCAAATCCAGATCTTTTGGTGCGTACGCAAATGTTAAACGAAGCTGGAGAAAAGACTATTTTGTCTCGTGAGGCATCTTTAGCAAAATTAGAGAATGATGCTATGGGCGTTGTTCAAGGAGCAAACTTGGTGCATAACGAATATGGACCTCCACTTTTTGCTGATTTCTTTTTCTTTATTACAGGTTTCCATGGTTTCCACGTATTTTCTGGGGTAATAATTAACATTATTATCTTTATCAATGTGATCCTGGGAACTTATGAGCGTAGAGGAAGCTACGAGATGGTTGAGAAAGTTGGTCTTTACTGGCACTTTGTAGATTTAGTTTGGGTATTTGTATTTACATTCTTCTACCTAGTTTAATTAATACGAGATTTTAAAAACATTATAATGGCACACGACGCATCAAATCACGGTTCAGCCACAAAAAGAATTTGGACAGTTTTTGCAATCCTATCGGTTGTGACAATTGTAGAAGTAATACTAGGTATTATACGACCAGAATTCCTTGTTGAGACGCATCTTTTAAGAATGCACTTACTTAACTGGATCTTTATCATTCTTACATTATACAAAGCATATTATATTACTTGGGCGTTCATGCACATGGAGCACGAGACTAAAGGACTTCGTCGTTCAATTGTTTGGACCGGAATTTTCTTAGTATGCTATTTGATTTTTATACTTCTTACAGAAGGTGATTACATCTTTGATGTTTATCGAGATGGTTACATCAGCTGGGATTTTTAAGAAGATCAAAACATAAAAAAAAGAGACGGCAATCGCCGTCTTTTTTTATGCCTTGTTTTATGGAAAGCTCCCTGTGATGTACCTTTGCAATCGCTGTTTAAAATAGCTTAATAAGGTTGAGATGAAGAAGTTTATTGTTCTAGGTGTTTTGTTTATTCTACCCATTGTAGCCTACCTTTTCTTTGCTTCTGGTGTGCACAATTTTGCCAAATTACCAGTTATTGAGGAAGAGATTCCAGAGTTAAAGCTTCAGCAAGATGTGAGGTTAGAAAATAAAATCACGGTACTCGGTTTTTTAGGCAATACCATCGAGCGAGACGGCGGTGATCTTTTCAATCTGAACCAAAAAATATTTAAGTCATTTTCTGGTTTTGATGATTTTCAATTTGTGTATTTAGTGCCAGAAAGTATCGATCAGGATGCTTTAGAAAAAGTAACCTATGAGTTAAGCCAACTAGTAGACTTATCTAACTGGTATTTTATACAAACCGCTCAGACCAATATCAACACGGTTTTTAATTCTTTAAACACGCCTTATTCCCTTCAAGAGGATGGAGGCTCCCCCTATATTTTTATCATTGATAAAGACCGAAAGCTGCGCGGGAGAGATGATGATGAAGATTACGGTGTACTTTACGGATATGATAGCTCTGATATTGCTGAATTGGCCGATAAAATGAAAGATGACGTTAAAATTGTTTTGGCTGAATATCGCTTGGCTTTAAAAAAGAATAATGCAGATCGCAAAAAGTAAATGCAATGAATAGAAAGAAAACATATATTGGTGTTGCCGTGATAGTCCTCATTTTTGGAATCATTGTGATCCCAAAAATTATAGATCGCGTGATGGGTGGCAAGGTGCTCGACAATGACCGACTTAATGTTGTGCAGCTCGATACTCAAGAAGATGATGGCGAGTTGTCTTATATCAATGTCAATGGCGCTGATCGAAAAGTGCCACATTTTGAGTTTATAGATCAAAACAGAGATACTATAACCGAAGATACCTACAAAGGAAAAGTCTTTCTTGTAGAGTTTTTTTTCACTCGATGTCCTACTATTTGCATCCCGATGAACAAAAATCTCGTACATATACAAAACACATTTAAAGACAATCCAAATTTTGGTATCGCGAGCTTTAGTATAGATCCGGAGCATGACACTCCAGAAGTTTTAAAAGAATATACCCAGAGTTACGGTATTACTGATCCTGACTGGCATTTAATGACCGGAGCACGAGAAGAAATCTATGAGTTGGCTAATGTGGGTTTCAATCTTTTGGCTCAGGAGAACCCTAATATTGAAGGAAATTTTCAGCATTCAGGATTATTTGCTTTGGTAGATCAAAATGGATTCATTCGCTCGCGAAAAGATGATTTTGGAAATCCTTTGATCTATTATCGTGGGTTTATTCCGCAAGGAGCGCCGGAAGTTGAAGGAGAAGAAACCTCACAAATAGATATTTTGATGGAAGACATAAACAAGTTGCTTAATAAGAATAAGAAATAAATGGAGAATCTAGCTCAAAAAGAAAAGGTTTATAATCGTTGGATTATCGCGTTGTCGATCGCTATTCCGGTTGCGGTTGCGTTTTTATTTACGATACGCATTCCAGATGTTCCTCGATTAGGATTCTTACCTCCAACCTATGCTGCCATCAATGCGATCACCGCGGTGCTGCTTTTTACCGCTGTTATTCAAGTGAAAAAGGGAAACCGAAAACTGCATGAGAAACTCATAAAAGTATGTATTGTACTTTCAGTGATTTTCTTGGTATTGTATGTTTTGTATCACGCGACTTCAGATTCAACCAAGTTTGGTGATGCTAATTTAGACGGGGTGGTTTCAGATGCTGAAAGTGCAGCTGTGGGTGTTTTTAAATATATCTACTATTTTATTCTGATCTCTCATATTTTGCTTTCCATTGGAGTGATTCCGTTTGTGTTGGTGACCTACGTAAGAGCTATGCTGGGTAAATATGCGATGCACCGAAAAATTGCGCGTATTACCTTTCCAATTTGGTTATATGTCGCTGTGACTGGTGTAATCGTTTATTTCATGATTTTCCCATACTATCCGGCCTAAATTCTAAATTATGAAACGTTTTTTGTTATCGTTAGTGTTCCTTTTTATATCCCTTTCTGCAAGTGCGCAATGTGCAATGTGTAGAGCTGTTTTAGAAAGTGAAACAGATAATAGCATGGCAGAAGGCGTGAATAATGGGATTATTTATTTGGCTGCCATTCCCTACTTATTAATGGGTGGATTGATCTGGTTTATTTACAAAAGTCGCAAGAAAGCTAAAAGAACCTCTCAAGATTAAGTTGTGGGATTTTCTTCAGCTTTAGTGTAACATTTTTTGCTTTATCGGGTCTATTAAACAGATGAACGTTAAAATTTTAAACTTTCATCAGTACTTTAAACCATCATCTGTTTATGATCACCATCAAAGATTTGCACAAATCTTATACTATGGGAACAAATTCACTTCATGTTCTCAAGGGTATTAATTTTTCAGTTCAAGAAGGAGAACTTGTATCTATAATGGGTTCGTCTGGTTCGGGAAAGTCAACACTGCTCAATATTTTGGGTATGCTGGATGAAGCAGATCAGGGCTCCTATACATTAGATGGCGTGCCAATAAAAAATCTCAATGAGAAAATTGCAGCCCAATACCGCAATAAATTTTTGGGATTTATCTTTCAGTCCTTCAATCTTATCAATTATAAAAGCGCGCTGGATAATGTGGGGATGCCACTTTATTATCAAGGGATGAAGCGTAAAGAACGCACAGATAAAGCCATGGCTTACTTAGAAAAAGTGGGCCTTGCAAACTGGGCACATCATATGCCTAATGAACTTTCCGGAGGGCAAAAGCAACGTGTAGCTATCGCCAGAGCCTTGGCCAGTGATCCAAAAGTGCTTTTGGCTGATGAGCCAACCGGTGCATTAGACACAAAGACGAGTTATGAGGTTATGGATTTGATTCAAGGAATTAATGACGAAGGGAAAACGATCCTTATCGTAACACACGAAGACGATATCGCACATATGACTAAACGTATTGTGAATCTCAAAGATGGGTTGATCATAGACGATGCACCGGTAAATCAAGTTAGAGCAGCGAGTCATGTTTAGTTTAGAACGCTGGCAAGAAATATTAGAGACTATCTCTAAAAATAAACTCCGTACTTTTTTAACGGGCCTATCTGTAGCTTCAGGAATATTTATTCTGGTTATTCTTTTGGGTTTTGGACAAGGAATGCAGAACGGAATAAGTGCAGAATTTCAAAGAGATGCTGCCAATCGTATTTCAGTGTATAGCGGGGTGACCTCTATGGGCTACAAAGGACTGAATCCGGGGCGATTTATTGAAATGACCAACGATGATTACAATTATCTGGTTTCTAAATATGAAGATGATATCGAATTTAAATCTTCAATTTATCGTGTGTGGAGTGGTACTTTAAATTACGGCGATGAGAGTGGAAGCTACCGCGTTGAAGGTGTATACCCGGACTATCAATTTCTAGAAAACGAAGATCTTGTTGCTGGCCGTTACATCAATTATGATGATCAAAAGTTAAAGTCAAAGATCATGATCATAGGTAATAAGGTGAAGCAAGATCTTTTTGGAAGTAAAGAAGCTGTAGGAGAATATGTTCAAATCAACGGAATCAACTTTAAAGTCGTGGGGGTGTATTCTGATCCGGGAGGAGAGCGCGAAGAGACGCGTGTATTTGTGCCGCTTTCAACATCACAACGAGTGTTTGGTGGATCAGATAAGGTGCGTAACCTAGGATTTACCTTAAAACCGCAGGAGAATTTTCAAGATGCTTTAGCACAGTCGCTTCAGTTTTCAGCAGAAATTGAAGAGTTTTTAAAAGAACGTCATTTGGTAGCGCCAGAAGATACGAGCGCGATCAATGTAAATAACACGCTAGAGAATGCTAAGCGATTTTATGACCTGATAGGTATGATCAAAACCTTTTTCTGGGTCGTGGGTATTTGTACCATTATCGCCGGGGTGGTCGGCGTGAGTAATATTATGCTCATCATTGTGAAAGAACGCACAAAAGAAATAGGAATACGCAAAGCCTTAGGTGCGCAGCCATTATCGATCATAGGGATGATCCTACACGAATCTATTTTTGTAACTGCCATTGCTGGCTTTACAGGATTGATTTTAAGTATGGCGCTACTTGAAGTGCTGGGCCCCAATATGCAAATGGATTATATCAAAAATCCATCGGTGAATTTTAATGTGGCCATAACTACTGTTTTTATTTTGGTACTTGCCGGGGCCTTAGCGGGATTTGTTCCTGCCTGGCGCGCAGCACGTATTAAACCCATAACCGCACTTCGCGAAGAATAACACTATTATGTTTAGTAAAGATCGCTGGGATGAAATTATAGAAGCGCTAAGCCGAAACTGGTTTAGGACTGCGCTTACGGCATTTGGAGTGCTTTGGGGAATCTTTATCCTTGTGGTGCTTCTTGCTGCCGGAAAAGGGCTTGAGAATGGTGTAAAGAAAGATTTTGGAGGCATTGCAACCAACACGATGTTTATGTGGACGCAAGGCATATCGAAACCTTATAAAGGTTTACCTAAAGGTCGAAGATTTAATTATGATCTTGATGACGTGGCGGCAATAAAGCAAAATATACCAGAACTGCGCTTTGTGTCACCCCGCAATCAATTGGGTGGTTTTGGCGGAGCGAATAATGTTGTGCGTGGCCTCAACTCAGGAGCCTTTAATGTTTATGGCGACTATCCTGAATTTATCGAGCAGCAACCTATGAATATTACTTCTGGTCGCTTTATGAATTATGGAGATATTCAGGAGAAGCGTAAAGTGGCGATTATAGGCGAAGGCGTGCGTAACGCTTTATATGAAAATGGCGAAGAGGCCATTGGTACGTACATCAAAATTAACGGAGTCAATTTTATGGTTGTGGGTACGTATGCCAAAGTTGCCAGCGAAGGCGATTCCGAAGAAAATCAAAAGGAGATTTATGTGCCTTTTACTGCGTTCTCCCAGGCTTTCAATATGGGAAATCGAGTTGGCTGGATGGCAGTCACCGCTAAAGATGGTTACTCGATCACCGCGCTCAAGTCTGAAGTTTTTGACATTATAAAAACAAGACATACGATTCATCCCGAAGACGATCGTGCTATTGGTAATTTTGACCTTTATGAGCAATATCAAAAAGTAGACGGACTGTTTATCGCGCTTAAAGTAGTCGCCTATTTTGTAGGGATCCTAGTGCTTCTTTCAGGGATTATCGGGATAAGCAATATCATGCTTATTGTCGTAAAAGAGCGCACCAAAGAAATAGGCATACGCAGAGCATTGGGTGCGAGCCCTTGGTCTATACGGGGTCAAATTCTTATGGAGTCTGTTTTTCTTACTATAATTTCCGGGATGGTAGGGATCTCTCTAGGCGCAGCGCTTATTTATGTGCTTAACGCGATACTCGACGCTAATGGTCCGGTTGAGATGTTTGCCAATCCAAGCGTTGATCTGGGAACAGTGATCACAGCGCTTTTCATTCTTATTTTTTCCGGATTACTTGCTGGTTTTATTCCGGCTCAAAATGCTATTAAAGTTAAACCTATTGATGCCTTGCGCACCGAATAAAAATTTCATCAACAAAACGAATCATTAACTCATGAAAAAATCGGTTACTATTGTTATCCTGGCGGTTATCGCTATCGTTTTTATAGGATCACTCTATTATTTATATCAGAAAAATCAGGAGGACCCTGTGGTGTACACCACCGAAACCCCTTCTAAACAAACCATTGTTAAAAAAACGGTTGCTACAGGAAGTATTGTTCCGCGGGAAGAGGTGCTTATCAAGCCTAATATTTCAGGAATTATCAAAGAGATTCTTGTAGAAGCCGGCGCGTTTGTAGAAGCCGGGGATTTGCTTGCGCAGATCGAAGTTGTTCCTAATGCTTCTTCGCTCGTGAGTGCACGTAATAACATTCAAACGGCTAGAACCAACTTGGAGACCGCAAAGTTAACGCTTGAAAATCAAGAAAGTATTTATCAAAGACAGAAAGCACTTTTTGATAAAGGTGTTGTGAGTGCCAATGATTTTGATAACAGTCAGCGTGAGTATAATCAGGCGGTGCAAAATTTTAAGCAACAACAAGTGAGTTTGTCTAGTGCGCAGCAAAACTATGATATCGTAAAAACGGGTACCACAACTGGATTGGGGAATAATGCGACAACTTCAGTACGCGCAACGATTACCGGGATGGTGCTGGAAGTTCCTGTAAAAGAAGGTAACCAGGTTATTGAATCTAATAATTTTAACGACGGGACGACGATCGCTTCTTTGGCTAATGTTAATGATATGATCTTTGAAGGAAAAGTAGATGAGAGCGAAGTAGGTAAAATTAAAGAAGACCTTCCGTTAGAGATTACGGTTGGGGCTATTGAAAATAAAAAGTTTGATGCAACCTTAGATTATATCGCGCCAAAAGGCGTTGCAGAAAATGGAGCAATTCAATTTGAGATTAAGGGAACTTTGGCCAAAAAAGATTCTACCTTCATTCGTGCCGGTTTAAGTGCCAATGCATCGATTATTCTAGAGCGTGCAGATGACGTACTCGCTATTAAGGAAGCTTTGGTTCAGTATGATTCAAAAACGCAAGAACCTTTTGTTGAGGTAGAAACGGGAGACCAGGAGTTTGAGAGAAGAGCCGTAAAGCTTGGTGTAAGCGATGGTATTTATGTAGAAATCCTAGACGGAATTTCAGAAAATGAAAAGATCAAAGTCTGGAATGCAGTAAAGCCTGCACAAACTTTTTAAGAAATAATAAAACCTATTGTGTAACACTTTATTGTTAAGTACTACATATCATACAGAATTTAAATCATGAGAAACGCAATACTCTTTTTTATTTTAGTTTTTTCGGCAGCCTCTGGTTTTGCTCAGAAAAAATGGACGCTGCAAGAATGTATCCAGCGCGCGTTAGATGAAAATATTCAAGTGCGCCAGGCGCAATTGGATGTTGCAGCTGCGGCTTTAGATAAATCTGACGCCGAAGGAAATTTTTTACCTACGCTTAATGCCAATGCATCGATATCAGAAAACACCGGTCTTAACTTTGACCCTACAAGTAACTTAGCGACAACTACTCAGTTCTTGTCTGCTAGTGGAGGGATCAATACTTCCTATAATCTTTTTGACGGCTTGCGTAATTTTAAGCAATTGCAACGTGCAAAGCTTACAGCACTTTCGGCGCAATATGGCTATGAAAAATTAGAAGACGATATCGCTCTTAACGTGGCTAACGGATATCTTCAGGTTATCTTAAACAAAGAGAATTTAAATGTGTTACAATCTCAGAATGAAGTGACGCAGCAACAGCTTCAACAAACCAAAGATCTTGTTGAAGGTGGTGTGGCTCCACGAGGAGATTTGCTCGAAGTGCAGGCACAAAATGCTAACGAAGTTCAAAATATTGTAGCAGCAGAAAATGCGGTTCAGATTTCTTTGATCAGCTTAGCACAAACTCTGCTCATAAGAGATTATAAGAATTTTGATATTGCAGATGGTGACTACCAGATCTATGGAGAAGAGGTGTTGCTTAAATCGCCTGCAGAAATCACTGATGCGGCTAAAGAGGAGCGCTACGAGGTGAAAATCGCAGAGAACAATTTAGCCTTGGCAGAAAAAGATGTTGAAATTGCAAAAGGAGCGAGTTGGCCTACAATTTCAGCATTTTTTGGGTACAGCACGCGTTATTCAGAGCAAGATATTACAAACACATTTCAAGAGCAGTTATACCTTAACGATGGTATCTCTTACGGCCTGCGTTTAAATGTTCCTATCCTTAATGGATTTCAGACTAAAAATAACATTCGTCGCAGTAAGATCGCGGCAGACCGTGCTGCAATAAATTTGGAGCAAGCACAATTAGATCTAGAGTCAAATGTGTATCAGGCGTATTTAGATGCTCAAGGAGCGCTTAAAGCGTATGAGGCTGCACAAACTGCTGTAGAATCGCAAGAGCTGGCATTCTCTTATTCTCAAGACCGCTATGAAGTGGGTTTAATCAATGCCTTTAATTTCAGTCAGGCAAAACAACGTTACGACAATGCGCAAATTGATTTAAACCGCGCAAAATATGATTATATATTTAAGCTGAAAGTACTCGAGTTATACTTTGGAGTTCCTGTAGAAGATTTAAAATTCTAGAGCATAACGAGTAATTTCTTTTTAATAATAAAAAGATGAATAGAAAGACCCTTATAATTATTCTTGTTGCAGCAGTAGTACTTATCGCTGCGTTAATTGGTGGAAAGAAAGCCGGTTGGTTTGGTAAAACAGGTGAGTTTAAACCTGTAGAGACACAAGAGATCGCTCTGGCAACTGTTGTTGAAACGGTAGCCGCCACCGGAAAAATTCAACCGGAAACAGAGGTTAAGATTTCTTCTGAAGTTTCAGGAGAGATCATAGAATTACCTGTTGTTGAAGGCCAGCAAGTTGAAAAAGGGGATCTTTTAGTTCGTATCAATCCAGATTTAATTCAGTCTGCGCTCACACAGGCACAAGCATCGTTGCAAAATGTAAAGGCAAATCAGGCGCAGTCAGAAGCGGCTCTTAAAGTGGCAAAGGCCAATTATGAGCGTAATCAAAAACTCTTTGAAAAAGGAGTGATTTCACGATCTGAGTGGGATCAGTCTATCTCTGACTATGAGATCGCTCAAGCCAATGTAAAATCTGCTTATTACAATGTACAAAGTGCAGCGGCAAATGTAAATCAGTCCCGCGATAATCTATCGAGAACAAGTATTTATGCGCCAATTAGCGGCACCATTTCTAAGCTAGATGTAGAGTTAGGTGAGCGTGTTGTGGGAACACAACAAATGGCCGGTACCGAAATGATGCGTGTGGCCGATCTTGGAAATATGGAAGTTGAGGTTGATGTTAATGAGAATGACATTGTGAAGATCAACATCGGCGATTCTACACGTGTTGAAGTAGACGCTTATCTTAAGAAACGTTTTAGAGGGGAAGTAACCGAAATAGCAAATTCTGCGGAAAGTAATCTTACGGCAGATCAGGTGACCAACTTTAAAGTGAAAGTGCGCATTCTTGAAGAGTCGTATAAAGATCTAACCGAAGGTAAGCCTGAAGCCTATTCACCATTCAGACCGGGAATGACTGCAACTGTTGATATTATCACCAACAGAGCAAATGAGGCGATTTCGGTACCTATTAGCGCAATTGTTATAAAAAATGACACCGCATCAGTAGGTTTTGGAGAAACGCAATATGAGGCTGTGTTTGTTAAAAGCGGTGATAAAGCTGCTTTAAAGCGTATTAAAACAGGAATTCAAGACGATTCAAATATCGTAGTCTCAGAAGGTCTAGAAGTAGGAGATGAGGTGATTACAGGTCCTTACAATACCGTGACTAAAATACTTAAAGACGGTGATATGGTAGAGGTGCAAAAAGATGCTAAATTTGGTCCTTCAGAAGAAGACTAGATTATGGCCTTAATACTTTGCTTAGAAACTACAACTACCAATTGTTCCGTAGCGCTTTCCCGTGATGGGGAAGTTCTGGCGCTCAAAGAAGATATGGGACTTAATTATAGTCACGCAGAACGCTTACACGACTATATTGATTCAGTTTTAAAAGAAGCAAAACTGTCCAAAAATGATCTAGATGCGGTTGCAGTGAGCAAAGGTCCGGGATCATATACGGGTTTGCGCATTGGCGTGAGTAGTGCAAAAGGACTATGCTTTGCGTTAGATATTCCGCTTATTGCTACAAACACACTTGAGGCTCTCGCTATGCAGGCAGAGATAACTGATATCAAAACGATCATCCCGGTGCTTGATGCGCGTAGAATGGAAGTCTATAGCGCGATTTTTAATTCAGAATTTGAAGAGAAACGCGGTATTGAAGCGCAAATTATAGAAGAAGATTCTTTTAAAGAACAATTAGCTGACGGGAACTGCTTATTCATAGGAAATGGCGCCGAAAAGCTACAACCTATTCTAAAACACAAACACGCGCATTTTAATACTGAAGCTTTGCCTTCAGCTCGCGAAATGGCATTTTTGGCTGAGGCTAAATATAAAATAAGCGACACCGAAGATGTCGCTTATTTTGAACCTTTTTATTTGAAAGACTTCGTGGTGACAAAGTCTAAAAAGTAACGCCTTATTTCCCAGAAAAAGTAGCTCCACTTTCATTAAACACGTGTACATCGCGTTGTGGAAATGGGATAACAATACCTTTATCTTCAAGACGTCTTTTACCTTCTTCAAGAATATACCAGTGTAATGCCCAGTAATCATCATTAGTTGCCCAGAAACGTAACGACATATTTACAGAACTATCTGCAAGTTCTGTAACAACGATCATCGGTTCTGGGTGTGGATCGTGAAGTACAGTCTCTTGTTCATTTACGAGTTCTAGTAAAATATCTTTAGCCAATTTGATATCACTATCATAAGAGATTCCCCAGGTTTGCGCGTTTCTTCTTACGCCTAATGAAGAGTAGTTGATGATATTATCGTTAGAAAGTTTTCCATTAGGGATTACAGCTTCCTGATTTCCGAAGGTGATGAGACGCGTATTAAAAATCGAGATTTCCTTTACAGAACCGTCAACACCTTGAGCAGAGATCCAATCGCCTACTTTAAACGGACGCAATAAAAGAATTAAAACACCTCCTGCAAAGTTTGATAAAGAACCTTGAAGTGCCAGACCAATAGCTAAACCTGCGGCACCAATTACAGCAACGAGCGATGCAGACTCAACACCAAGTTGTGTGACAACCAAAACAAAGAGTAGTATTTTTAAAGTCCAATTGATTAAATCTGCAATGAATTTCTCAAGGGTTACATCATAATCCTTTTTGTCAAAAAACTTCTTTACCAGACGGTTGATAAGTTTAATGATGTAAAAACCGATAAGTAGTGTTAAAATAGCACCTATCAGACTTGGTATAAAATCTATAATTTTTGTACCAAATTTATTGGCGTAGTCTTCCCATTGGGTAATGTCAAAATCCATATAAAATCTTTTAGTTTATGCAAAGGTCACAGATAATGAGCGTAAATAAAAAAACCGAATGTTTAAATATCGTTAATTGTTAAAGCCTTAATACTTGGGATGCGAAATCTATTTTTAATAATTATTCGATATTAGTGTGAAATAAAAAATCCCGCTACTGCGGGATTTTCAAAGGCTATATGAGTGCCAATTATTTTACTTCAAAAGTGATTTTTACATTCACTCTAAATTCTGAAACGGTATCGCCTGTAACTACAGCACTTTGCTCATTTACATATACCGAACGAATATTTTTTATTGTTTTTGAAGCTTCCTTTACAGCATTTGCTGTGGCTTGTTCCCAACTTTTGTTTGAGCTTGCCAATACTTCGATTACTTTTAAAACTGCCATAATTATTAGTTTAGTTAATTTCTAAGTCGAAATTTGAAGATACGATAATTTAGACGGTTTTAAAAATCAATTTGTTGTTAATGTGTTAACCGTTTATGGCTTCTACGCTGTTGATTTTTCCGCGTAGCATTTCTTTAAGCATATTCTCGATTCCGTTTTTTAGGGTAAAAGTTGAAGAAGGGCATCCGCTGCAAGCGCCTTGTAAAATAACTTTCACATTTTTTGATTCGGGATCATAATGTTTAAAAAGAATATTACCGCCATCACTAGCTACAGCAGGCTTTACATATTCTTCAATAATGTTTGCGATTTCTTTTGACGTGTCGTCCATCGCTTCAAATTCTACTTCTTTTTGCTCTTCAACAGCTTGTGGTGTTTTTTTGAAGTTTTCAGAAATGATCTCTTTTCCTTCTTCAATATAGGTTTTGATAAACTCACGCACTTCTTGAAAAACGTCGTCCCATTCAGCAACATCATATTTTTGAACACTCACGTAGTTAGAATCCATAAACACTTCCTTTACAAAAGGAAAATGAAACAGTGCAAGCGCAAGTGGTGCGTTTTTAGCCTCGTCAATGTTTTTGAATTCTAAAGTTTCAGTAACGATTTTCTTATTGGTTACAAACTTTAAAACCGCAGGATTCGGTGTGCTTTCGGCATAGACCGTTACAGGAACTTTTTTGACTGAAGTTGCATCTTCAATAATAACAACCCCGTTGTCATTTAAAAAGTTTTCAATTTGCGCAGAAAGCTCATCTTGAATGTCGATCCATTCTACGATATTGAATTTTTCAATCGCAATAAAATTTTGTGAGATATAAACCGTTTTTACGAATGGAAGGTAAAAAAGTTGTTGCGCCAGTGGCGAATTTTTGGCTTCATCAATGTTTTTAAATTCATAACTGTTGTGATCAACAAGAAACGAATTTGCCTGGAATTTCTTTATCGCAGGATTTGATGTAGGTTCTATGGTTATATTAAAAGTGCTCATGATTCAATTTTGTGCAAATTTAGCTAATTTATAAGTCGTGACTCTTTTTTTAGTCGTGTATCATGCCAACTCCTTATATTATTTATTTAGATTTACAGGGTTAACACAAATAAAATTTAAGCATTAAACAGCCCAAGGTTATTTTGAAAAAAGTTCTATTCTTAATTTGCTTATTGTGTGGTTTTTACGGTAAGGCGCAAGAAGGCATACCGGTATATTGGGATTACCTAACAGAAAATCTTTATTTGCTTCACCCCTCTATGGCAGGTGCTGCAAATGCTAATCAAATACGACTTACAGGGCGTCAACAATGGTTTGATGTTGAAGATGCGCCTAATCTTTATACCGCTGCAATTAACGGGCGTGTAGGCGAGAAGGTAGGTTTAGGAATGCAGCTTTTTTCTGATGAAAATGGAAATTTTTCTCAGCGCGGAGTATACGGTACTTTTGCTTATCATTTGCTTTTGTCACGTAACTATGTTGACCTCAATCAGCTTTCTTTTGGAGTAAGTGTTGGAGTGATGCAAAATACCTTAGACGAGAGTAGTTTTGATCTTACCGATTTTGATCCCATCATTAGTGGTGGCAGTCAAACCGATAATTACTTTAATGTAGATATTGGGATGTCGTATTACTTTCTTGATTTTTGGGCACATGCTACCGTTAAAAATGTTTTACCGCGCAGTAGAGCCATGTTTACGGCGCTCGAATCTACAAACCAGCGTAGGTATCTGGCTTCTGCCGGATATGTTTTTAGTAAACTGAATAGCCCTTGGAGTTACGAACCTTCTGTGATGTTTCAAGCGACTGATGAAACCCAAGAAGTATCCATAGATATTAACGGAAAAGTGTATCGTAAGTTTGATTGGGGTAAACTCTGGGGAGGTCTTTCCTACCGTAGAAATCTGGACGGTGCCCAGTACCTCAATAGCGATGGAAGTGTTGAAAGTCAAAAATCACAATACATCACGCCATTTTTAGGGGTGACTTATAAGCGGTTTTTAGTTGGCTATACCTATACCTATCAGCGCAACGATATTGTTCTCGCAAATGGTTTCCATCAAATCACGTTAGGTTATGATTTTGGTGTGCGTCGCGAACCTTACGAATGCAACTGTCCGGCGGTGAATCAATAAACTTAAAAAGCTAGATATTTTACTTCTTTCTCCACTTGAAGCTCTTTAGTAAGTGCTTCTAAAATTTCAATAGATGCATTGCTGTAAAGCTTGTGCTTACCAAATTGGTCAACCTGGCTCAAAAGTTGGTTTGCTCCTAAAACGCGTTCGGTTTGCTTTGCTACAGCCTGGCCGCTGTCAATGATTTGAATGTGTTCTGGAAGTATTTTTTTTAAGACCGGAATAAGATACGGGTAATGGCTACAGCCCAAAACAAGATAGTCTATATTTTGTGCAAGCATCGGTTCTATATAGCTCTTCAATAGATTGAAGAGTTTTTCAGTATGTAGTTTTCCGGCTTCTATAAGCTCAACGAGGCCTTTTCCTATGACTTCTACAACGTTGAGTTCGCTAGTATATAAACTAGAAGTACGGGCAAATAAAGCACTGCTTAATGTTCCTTTTGTAGCAAGTATGCCAATGGCTTTTGTTTTTGAGGCTAAAGCTGCAGGTTTTATTGCAGGTTCAATCCCAATAAACGGGATGTCATAATTGGCACGTAGCACATCGATAGCGTTTGTAGTAGCAGTGTTACAGGCTACGACAATGATTTTACAACCTTGATCTATAAGATATTCAGTGTTTTTTACTGAAAGCGCGATGATCTCCTCCTTAGAACGTTCACCGTAGGGTGCATTCTTAATGTCTGCGAGATAGATGCTGTCTTCATAAGGAAGTTTCGCTACGATTTCTTTCCAGATCGAAGTGCCACCAACACCGCTATCAAATACACCAATAGGTCGTTTGTTTTGCATGGCTCAAATATAAAAAGCCCTTCTGAATCAACAGAAGGGCTTTTAAAAATTTGTGAGACATTTAAAGGATTAGATGCCTAATTCTTTTTTAACGTCAGCCATTAGATCGTAACCGTCAGCTAAAATAAGACCAGTACCGGTAGTGCTGTCAAGAACATATTTATATCCTTTTGCTCTAGCAACTTTTTGAATCGCTGTACGTGCTTTTTCTACAATAGGCTGTAATGCTTCAGATTCTTTCTTTTGTAAGTCTCTAAGCGCATTTTGACGATACTCCATAATTTTATTACGAGTTTGCTCTACTTCAGCCTGGCGTTGAAGATTTGTTTCGTCAGTTTGACTTTGAGCCTCATTACCATAACGCTCCATAGTCTTTTTAAGCTCATTTGCCATAGTGTTCATCTCAGCATCATAAGAGTTTTGTAGTTTCTCTAAATCAGCTTGAGCCTGCTTATATTCTGGCATAGAAGTTAACAATTCTTGAGTGGCAATATGTGCTACTTTAGAATCTTGAGCCTGAACAAATCCTGTTGTTCCTAATATTAAAGCTAAGGCTACAACTAGGGTTTTAACGTGTTTCATTTTAGTAATATTAAGTGTTATAATTATTTAAGTTTTACTGCTGCCAATTATGACCTGTTGGCAAGGTTTAATTTATAGAATCTTTTACTTTTTTTCTAGCCTCTAAGATCGAATCTCTTCTGCGTTGACGATCTTCTAAAAGCTTTTGTCTGCGTGCTTCATATTCTGCTTTACGCGCTGCTTGAATCGAATCCCGAGTTGCTTTACGCTCTGCGATGATACGTTCACGCTCGCTTTGTTGTGCTTGAGCCTCTGCCTCGCGTTCTTCACGCTCGTTAACTTGATCTAAAGTTAAGGCTTCATCTCTTTTCAATTCTTCTTTATCAGCTCTAGAATTTACTTGTGTACGTTTTGCAGAACGCTTAATGCTCAATAAAATCTGATCGCTAATATCGTGTCTTTTATTAGCATAAAGCATTACAAGGTCTGAAGATTTGTCTAACACAAAGTCATATTGTCTTGCTTCTGCAATCTCTTGAACCGCATTAAATACCTGATCTTGAATAGGCTCAACTAAAATGCTGCGCTGCTTCATCAAATCTCCATTAGGTCCAAAACGCTTTTGTTGATATTCTAAAACTTCATTTTCAACAAACTTTATCTCATCTTCTCGCTCTTCTATCAACTCTTGAGTGAGCAGCACGCGCTCATTATCTAGAGTTTTTCTCATCTGTGCGATCTCTTTGTTCCTTTTCTCTATCTCGTTTTTCCATTGCGCCACGCGGTTGTCTAACTGAGCTTGCGCTTCTTGATATTCGGGAACATTTTCTAAGATATAATTCATATCTACATACCCTATACGAATACTACGTTGTGCTTCTGCGGTAAGCCCAAAAATCAAGAGGGCGATACTAAGAAAAATAACGTTGGTTTTCATACGCATTAGGATATTAGAAAATATCGTGCCAAATTAAAATTGTTGTCCAATTATAAAGTGTGTTTCCCAGCCGTTAGGACCTCCAACGGTACCAGGAATAGGATCAAACCCGTAACCAAAGTCGATACCTAATAAACCAAATGCTGGCATATAGATACGTACACCGGCTCCGGCTGATCTGTTCATTAAGAACGGATTATAATCTCTAAAATTGTCAAATGATGATCCTGCCTCGGCAAACATCAATGCATAAATAGATGCTGATGGTTTTAAGGTGATAGGATATCTCAACTCAAATTCAAATTTATTAAAAATCGTTGCACCTGTGTTTCCGTTTAAAGTACTTGCTTCATCACGATCTAAAGGAACAACCGATTGGTTAGGATAACCTCTTAATCGAATAACCTCACGACCATCTAAAGCATAACCTCCTAGACCATCACCACCTAAGAAGAACCTGTCAAATGGAGGAATACCACGATCGTTATTATAAGCGCCCAAGAAACCAAAATTAACTTTAGAGCTTAATACCAATTTACCTACAAGTGAAGTAAACCATTGTCCTTCAAACTTAACTTTGTAATACTCTAACCAGTTGAAGCGCTCTTGATCGATTTCTGCGATGCGATCATTGTTTCCGTTTTCTACAGCTGCTGCACGATCGTCTGCTAATTCTTTGTAATCGGTGCCATTCCATAAAGAATATGGCGGAGTTAGCTTAGCAGTAAGGCTGAATTTTGAACCGGTTCTCGGGAAAATAGGGTTAACGTCACCTTCATTACGTGAAATACCAATGGTATAGGCTAAGTTTTCTGAAGAACCATTACCAAAGGTAAATAGACCTACGTTGTAATTCTTCAAATCAAAATGCTGAAAGCTTATGGCGTGTGAGATCGTAAAATAGTTATCTGGTACCTCAAGACGTTTAGCTAATCCTAGCGACCCACCGGTAATTAAGAAGCGGCGATCTCGATCAACATCTGCACCACGCGTTCCATAGTTGTATAAATACTGAACACTATGAGAGAAGCTCATTTGTAATTGCACAGGCTTTTTACCGCCTAACCAAGGCTCTGTAAGTGAAGCACTATAGGTTTGATAAAACGTACTTGCTTGTGCTCTTAAGCTAAACTTTTGACCATCACCCATAGGTAGCGGTTGATAAGCATCCTTGTTAAATAAATTCTGAATAGAAAAGTTGTTGAACGAAAGCCCGAGTGTTCCTACAAAGCCACCACCACCGTAACCACCTTGTAGTTCGATCTGGCTGGCACCTTGTTCAACTAATGCATAGTTGATGTCAATTGTACCATCATACGGATTTGCATTTAGGAATTGTGGGTTAAGTTGTTCTGGATCAAAAAATCCTGTTTGTCCTAATTCACGCGTTGTTTGTAAGACGGCTGCTTGACTGTAGCGTTGGCCCGGTCTTGTACGTAAGTTTCTATAAATAACACGGTCTTTAGTCTTGTCGTTACCTGTGATCGTGATACGGTCAAAATAGGCCAGTTTACCTTCGGTAATGCGTATTTCAAAATCGATAGTATCATTTTCAACATTGGTTTCTACCGGATTTATAGAAGAGAATAAGTAACCGCTGTTTTTGTATAGGTTAGAAAGGTCTTCTGCGTTAGGATCTCCATCAGCAGAAATACGTTCTTTCAATAAAACTCCGTTGTACACGTCTCCTTTTTCAAGACCTAACTGACGTGCTAGTTCACGATCTGAGTATACTGTGTTTCCTAAGAAATCAATATCTCCTATATAGTACTTATCACCCTCTTCAACGCTTAGTTTTAAGGTGATTAAATCATCGCCGGTATGAAGTAAGGTGTCAGAGACAATACGCGCATCTCTAAAACCACGCTCTTTGTATTTATCTACGATAGAAACTTTGTCTTCAGCAAAATCTTCAGCGATATACTTAGAGCGTTTCCAGAAGCGTATAAGGTTTTTACGTTTGGTATTTTTCATCGCTTTGCGCAGTTTTCCGTCAGAAAGCTGCTCGTTGCCAATGAATTCAATATCTTCGATCTTAACACGATCACTGAGGTTTACATTAACCAGCATGTCAACTTTAGAATTCTCTGTGGTATCAGAAGTTGGTCTGGTGATAATGCTTACTTTCGAATTTAGATAACCTTGCTCTTTGTATTTGTTCTCAATGTAGAACTTGGTTTTAGTGATCAGGTTTTCGGTTACCTTAGTGCCTTTTTTAAGGTCGTTATCTTTGATGATATCCTTAGCTTTCTTCTCTTTGATTCCATTGATGGTTACCTTGTTTAACTCAGGTACTTCCTCAATTTCAAATTTAAGGTCAACCACATCACCATTAATTGTAGCATAAAGGTTAATGTCGCTAAAGAGATCAAGATCCCATAGACGCTTGATTACGTTACTAATGCGGTCTCCCGGTAAATACACGCGCTCTCCGCTTCTTAAACGTGTAAAGGCGATAACCGTTTGTTCATTATACTGTTTTGCACCTACTACAGATATCTCACCTATAGTATATTGCTTACCGTTTGAAACCGGTAAATCATCTTGGGCAATTGCGGTAGTAAAAGTTAGGCAGTTTAATAAAAAGGCCAAGAACAGGCCTGCTGATTTAGGCATCTGCTTAATTAATTTGCTCGCTCGTCTTTCCAAATCGTCGTTCTCTTTTCTGATAATTATAAATTGCTTCGTACAGATGTTTTCTTGTAAAATCTGGCCATAATACAGGAGTGAAATATAACTCTGCATAGGCGATTTGCCATAATAAAAAATTACTTATTCGCTGCTCTCCGCTGGTGCGAATAAGTAAATCTACATCAGGCATATCATGAGTATACAAATGCTCCTTAATGACTGATTCATTTATTAAATGTGGCGAAATTAAGTTTTTTTTAACTTTAAGACTGATATCCTGTATAGTTTTTACGAGCTCTTCTCGTGCTCCGTAGCTTAAGGCTAGGGTGAGTCGAAGGCGCGAATTGTTCTTGGTCTTTTCCATAACCTCTTTGAGTTCGCGTTGTGCTTTCTCAGGAAGGCTTTGAAGACTGCCAATTGCCGATAAGGATATATTATTGTCTTGAAGTGTTTTTATTTCTTTTTTTAAGGAAGAGACCAAAAGGTTCATTAGGGTGTCTACCTCTAGTTTAGGACGGTTCCAGTTTTCTGTAGAAAAGGCATAGAGCGTCACAAAAGGAACACCTAACTCTGCGCAAGCTTCAATGGTCTCGCGCACGGCTTTTGTGCCTTTTTTATGGCCTTTTACACGCAGAAGTCCTTGGTTTTTAGCCCAACGACCGTTGCCGTCCATAATAACGGCAATATGCTTAGGGAGCTTATGTTGATCTATTTCGTCTAAAAAATCCATTATTCTTCATTAAAAACCGCAATAGCACGGTTGTCTGCCAAAGGTATAAGTTACAGTGATTCCTGAAAACATATACCAGTCTTTATTATTGATATTACCAAAACTGGCAAAATTGTATTCCTCGGTCCCGGGGTAATTTCCATCTAGATTATCGGTAAATGTATAACGTGCTCCAAGTTCTAAAGCAAGCACAATGCTGCTACCTACATAAACTTTATACCCAATAACCATCGGGATGGACATATCCCACTCTGAGTCTGTACGCACTAGAGCATCTTCAGCCGGATCAAGGGCAAAAGAATCGTGGTAAAAGTAAGTAAATCCTGTATATAAATAGGGGGTGTGTGGCTTATCAAAACTTTGATGCATGTCAAAATCCCAAAAGTTGTATTCAATACCCACCGACCCTTCAATTAATGAGCCTGTGAAGGAGTAGCCGCGTTGTTGTCTTCTGCTATCGTCACTGTCTAGGTCTGAGGCATCTAGATTGGCATAGAGAATGCTCGCTCTAAAGGCGTGCCGTGGGCTGCGATTCCATTTTGCGATTCCGCCAAAAACCAAAGCGTTGGGTGCGATATAGCTAGAATTTCCTACATCACCTATAAAATTGCTTCCGCCTGCATAGACACCTACTTCATAAGTCTGGCTTATGCCTGTGGCTGCACTAAATAGGAGTAGCATAAAAACAGAAAAAAACTTCATAGGCTTCTAAAAGTTTGCAAATATAACATTATTGTTTAGGTGCTCATTATTAAGAATGAAGCATCTTCAGAATAAACAAGATTGCTGCAGATTTATTGCCTAGTTACGTTTGTCTTCGCCCCACAGTAGTTTTTTGCGTAGTGTGGTTAAAAAGGTGTCTTCTTCTAATAAAACCAATTTAATATTGAAAGGTGCTTTGGTGAGTGTGATTTCGGTTTCTACCGGTAGGGTTGCGATTCTAGAATCTAAGGAAACCAAATGATCTTCCTCACGACCACTTACAGTGAGTTTTATTTCAGTTGAATCAGGAACTACAATAGGTCGCGCATTAAGGTTGTGCGGTGCAATGGGTGTTAAAATAAAGCTTGAGGTTTTTGGCATAATAACCGGTCCGCCACAACTTAAAGAATATCCTGTTGAACCTGTGGGGGTAGAGATGATCAATCCGTCTGCCCAGTAATTGGTAAGCCGCTCGCCATTAAGTGCAGTGTCTACCGAAATCATTGAAGTAGAGTTTTTTCGGCTGACGGTCACTTCGTTCAAAGCAAAATTGAGTCCGCCAAACGTTTCCTCTCCTTCAGAAGTTTTAATGCTTATGAGGGAGCGTTCGGTAATGCTGTAATTGTTCTTAAGAATTTCTTCTACAGAGCTTACCAGTTTGTCCTTGTTCACAGTAGCTAAAAAGCCCAGACGCCCTGTGTTTATTCCAACGATGGGAATATCCAGATCACGTACGTAGGTTACGGTTTGTAAAATGGTTCCGTCCCCACCAATACTGAAAAATAAATCATAGGTATTGTCTAGCTCTTCAAACGTGCTAAAATGGGAATAGGTCTTATTGATATCCTCATTATCGTGAATGAGTTTAAGAAAGTTTTCTTCGATGATAACCTCAACGTCTTTTTGATTGAGTAGATCAAGCAATTGCTGAACGTAGTGTCCTGAATTTTTGTGATAAAATTGACCGTAGATGCCTACTTTCATAGTTATATGTTGAGGTATTTGTCTAAATACTGCGAGCGCTCGCGCAAATCTTTTATGAAGGCGTCTTCCTGATGTTGAGAAACCACAACATAGCCATATCTTCTAAATGCTTGAAGTATGGTGTTGAAGCTCGTGTCTGAACCTATTTTTATAGAAATTTGAGCCACTTCATTCTTAATCTGAGAGATGAATGCCCCAAGTACTTTCCCGTCATTAGATTCTACAATCTGACTGATCTCACTAAAGCTGTAATCATAAATGCCGTGTTCAATAACAATAATGCTTCCGCTTTCACTCAAAAAGGGTGTGCTGTTAAAATAGGTCATCACATCAGCAAGCTCATAATATCCTAAATAAGCTGCCGTGTCTTCATCTAAAACCGGCATCAAGTTAGCGTTGTTCTGAGCAAAAGCTTCTAAAACATTGAGCCAATTGGTGTCTGTGCGCACAAAAAATACCTCAAACATATGATTGTTGTCTGCGATGACCTCTTTGGCATCCAGGCAGTGTACGTCATTTTCATTAAGACAGCCTACGTAAACATCTTCGCGCAAGATGGGTACGTGTGAATATGTGGTTTGCGTAAAGAGCTCTTGTGCGTCTCCCAGCAGTAATTGCTCGTCGAGCGGGTCGATGTCTTTTATGATGTAATCAGTGATTTTCATAGCCTCTTTAATGCAATTTAATTAAAAAAGTAGCGGGCTAGCCCGTGTTACTTCGTATTTTTGCAGGCAAAGTTACAATTATTGAGATGACAAAATTAAGTGTAAATGTTAATAAGATCGCAACATTGCGTAATGCTCGAGGCGGTAATGTTCCAGATTTAATTAAGACAGTAAAAGATATTGAATCGTTTGGTGCGCAAGGGATTACGATTCACCCGCGCCCAGATGAGCGACACATACGTTATCAAGATGCCCGTGACTTGAAAGGTGTGGTTAAAACCGAATTGAATATTGAAGGGAATCCTGTAGAAAAGTTCATCAACCTCGTGCTGGAGGTGCAGCCAGATCAGGTGACTTTAGTGCCAGATTCGGTAGATGCAATTACTTCAAATGCAGGATGGGATACTATTAAGAACAGACTGTTTTTAAAAGAGGTCATAGCCGAATTTAAATCCCACGGAATTCGCACTTCAATCTTTGTAGATCCGGTTGCCGAAATGATCGAAGGAGCTAAGGAAACAGGTACAGATCGTATCGAATTGTATACCGAAGCTTTTGCCGAAGGTTTTAAAGAGGGACATCCTAATGCGGTAAAACCCTATGTAGATGCTGCTTTACTGGCGCAGGACCTGGACCTTGGTCTTAATGCAGGACACGACTTATCTCTAGAAAATATCAAGTTTTTTGCTGATAGTATTCCCGGGTTGTTAGAAGTTTCTATAGGTCACGCGCTAATCGCAGAAGCCTTGTATGACGGCCTGGAGAAAACCATTCAATCGTATTTAGAAGCCTTATCTTAATTTATGACGTTACACAGCAGTATTACCGGTTCAGGAAAGGCATTTGTGATTTTGCACGGCTTTTTAGGAATGGGAGACAATTGGAAAACCTTAGCCAATCAATTTGCCGAAGAAGGCTATGAGATACATTTGGTAGACCAACGCAATCACGGGCGAAGCTTCCATAGCGATACGTTTAATTACGAAGTTTTAGCAGAAGATTTGAAGGAGTATTGCGCGGCGCATAATCTGGAAAAGATCATTCTTTTAGGGCATTCGATGGGAGGTAAAACCGCCATGCTATTTGCAATGCGTTATCCTGAATTACTAGACAAACTCATTGTTGCCGATATTGCTCCCAAATATTACGCACCACATCATCAGAAAATTCTGGAAGGTTTAAATGCGCTTTCTGAAAATGAAGCGGCAAGAAAATCACGAGGTGAGGCAGATGCGTTTTTAGAGCAGTACATTAAGGATTGGGGAACGCGTCAATTTTTATTGAAAAACCTGTATTGGCAAAAAGATAAAACCTTGGCCTTGCGCGTGAATTTGCCCGTGCTTACAGATCAAGTTGAGGCAATAGGCGAAGCTTTACCTACACAAACGGTTTATGAAGGGCAAACCCTTTTCTTAAACGGATTGAAGTCTGATTATATCACCAAAGAGGATACAGCTTTGATCGAAGCTCACTTTCCAAATGCAAAAATAAAGGGAATTGCTAATGCCGGTCACTGGTTGCACGCTGAGAATCCCAAAGATTTTTTTGCTGAGGTGATGAATTTTCTACGATAAACCACTTGGTTTTGCGGTTTAAAGTTATATTCGCCGCTTAAAATTGGTGATTGGTTTAAAAGAATTCTTCGATTATGATAACGAAGCGCTATACTTAAACGAATTAGTAGGCTTTGAATCATAAAATCGGCGTAAATCGTATTGCAACTCAATAAATTTTTATAACATTGTTTGTAGAATTTATTATGCATGCACAATAAAAATGCCTTATTTTTGATGTATTCTTAAAAAAATTCACCTCAATTATTAAATTATAATTTTACCCTTTTAAAGTATGAAGAGAGTTTTAGTAACGTCTTTATTCTTATTAGCCTCAGCGATAACGTTTGCGGGAGGTTATAGAGTTGGACTGCAAGGACAACGCGCCCTCGCGATGGGGCATACCGGTGTGGCTTATGTAAATAGCGCAGAATTAGCGTTTTTTAACCCTGCTGGTTTAGTGTATTTAGAAAACAAGATAAATGCCTCAGCCGGTGGTTTTGGCGTTTTTTCTAGTGTCGCTTGGCAAAATGAAAGCACAGGTCAATTTGCCAATACCGATAGCCCAATGGGAACGCCCTTTTACTTATATGGGTCTTACACATTAAATGAAAATTTGAGCCTGGGTCTTGCTGTTTATACGCCTTATGGTAGTACGGTAGAATGGCCTACAGACTGGGCAGGTTCGCATCTCGTGAATAACATTGAACTGGCTGCAGTTTTTATTCAGCCGTTGGTGTCGTTTAAGATCAGTGATAAATTCAGCGTAGGTGGTGGGCCGATCTTTGTGACCGGTAATGTAAACTTTAACCGAAACGCAAATCGATTCCTTACAGATCTAGAAGGAAACCGTTCTAATGTTACTATCGATGATAGTGGTGTTACCAACTGGGGATATTCGGTGAGCGCGATGTTTAGAGCAAGCGACAATCTAACGTTTGGTGCAAACTATCGTTCAGAGATCATTTTAGAGTCAGAAGACGGTACGGCAACTTTTGCCAATTTCCCAAATGACAGTGGGCAGCCAATAGTTGTAGGTGGAACAGGAATACCTTCTAACGGTACTCAAGGCTTTAATGCGTCACTTCCGCTTCCTGCAGAACTTACCGTGGGTGGTTCCTATAGTAAAGATAAATGGGTCGTAAACTTTGATTATACACGTACTTTCTGGAGTGTTTATGAAGATCTTGATATTGTATTTGCAGATGGTTCAGAGTCTATTAACCCGCGTAATTACCAAGATTCTTCAATTTATAAATTTGGTTTTGGTTACGCTGCGAGTGAGAAATTTATGCTGCGTGCGGGATATTACTTTGACGAGTCTCCGGTACAATCAGGATATTTTGCGCCAGAAACTCCGCGTAACGATAGTAACGGTTTTTCAGCAGGACTTTCGTATGCTATTTCAAATAGTTTCGCGATAGATGCTTCGTTCTTATATGTTCGATTTAAAGAGGTTAATGAATCCTATGATTATGTAGATGATGGTTCTTCTTTTGGTGGAACATACAAATCAAGTGCATTTGTACCGGGAATAGGACTCACTTATAAACTTTAAAAAAGCTAGACGATGAAAAATTATATTAAATATATGGCTTTGTCAGCCGTGCTTTTAACAGCTTGTGAGGCAGAATTAGACAATCCTATTGAAGATGGCGGAGTTTACTCCAGTGGTTCTGCAGATCTTTCAAATTATGTGGCTGTAGGAAATTCCTTGACTGCGGGTTATGCTGATGGTGCACTCTATGTCACAGGGCAGCAAAATAGTTTACCTAACATTCTTGCAGGGCAGTTTGCCTTAGCAGGTGGAGGCGAATTTACACAGCCGCTTGTTGATGATAATACAGGTGGACTTTTAGCAAACGGAACGCAGATTCAGCCCAACCGTTTTGTGTTAGCTGTAGATGCTGATGGAAACCCTGGACCTGTGCGTCTTCAAGGTACAGCGACTACAGATATTGCCAATGGTCTTGAGGGTTCTTTCAATAATATGGGGGTTCCCGGAGCAAAGAGTTTTCATTTGGTAGCACCGGGTTACGGAAATATCGGCGGAGTTTTGACCGGAGCTTCTAATCCTTATTTTGTGCGTTTTGCATCAGCTGCAGACGCAACCATCATCGGTGACGCAGCGGCACAAAGTCCGTCATTTTTCTCACTTTGGATTGGGAATAATGATATCTTAAGCTATGCGACAAGTGGTGGAACAGGAGTAGATCGTACAGGAAATTTAGATCCGTCTAGCTATGGTCCTAATGATATTACAGATCCTAACGTTTTTGCAAGTGTTTACAGTCAGGAAGTTCAGGCGTTAGCGGCTTCTGCTTCTGGTGGAGTGGTTTTTAATATTCCAGATGTGACTTCAATTCCATTTTTCACTACTGTACCTTATAACGCAATTCCTTTAGATGCTGCAACAGCTGCAGGAGTAAACCAAGCTTATGCACAATACAATGGAGGTCTTGCGCAGTATGCTGCTTTAGGCGTCATTACTCCGGAAGAGCGTGATGCACGTACAATCAACTTTCAAGAAGGACAAAATGCTGTGGTTATTGAAGATGAAAACCTAACCACATTGCCAAATCCTGCCGGTGGAACGCTACCAAATATTAGACAAGCAACTCCTGAAGATTTAATCGTTTTGACTGCGTCTAGTACTTTAGGTACCCTTGCAGATCCTAGTAATCCAAGTTCTGTGATAGGAGTTGGAGTGCCTTTAGGTGATGCAGATGTTTTAATTCCTGAAGAGCAGGCTGCAGTAGTTGCAGCACAAACTTCATACAACGCGACCATTCAAGCTGTGGCTCAAGCAAACGGTTTGGCTTTTGTTGATGCACGTGCGATTTTGAATCAACTGGCTTCAAGTGGAATTTCTTACGATGCGGGAACCTTGACTTCGACTTTTGCAACCGGTGGTGCTTTTTCTTTAGACGGGGTGCATCCTACGCCAAGAGGATATGCCTATTTAGCAAATCAAGCAATTGCTGCAATTAATGAAATGTACGGTTCAACCATTCCTACCGTGAATATTGGTAGTTATGGTACGGTAAACATCAGTAACTAGGTAAAACATTAAGTTTACTTTATATAAATCGCCATCGGTTTCCGGTGGCGATTTTTTTATTTTTACTCGTGAGGGAACAGCAATGCTTTTAGCTTTCAACTTCTTTTTATACTAAATATAAATCTATGAAAACGCTTATAAAACTTTTACTTACTGCGCTGGCTGTGATCATTCTAGGGTATTTGCTGCCCGGAGTAGCAGTGACTTCGTTCTTCACCGCTTTTATTGTGGCTATTGTTCTTGCGCTATTAAGGCTTATTGTAAAACCTATCTTGATCATATTCACGCTACCTATTACCATAATAACATTTGGGATTTTTCTGCTTTTTATCAATGCGATCATCATACTTATCGCAGACTATTTTGTAGGTGGTTTTGCAGTTGATGGCATCTGGTGGGCATTGATTTTTAGTTTGTTGCTATCGCTGTTTCAGTCTATGCTTTTTGCGCTAATAAAAGAGGATTAGAAGCTTGCTGAATACCAAACGCTTATAAACTTTGCGTAGATATAAAAAAGATGTACTTTTGCACTCCAAATTTTATAGGAAAATATCACTAGAAGATGAATATTACACGCGAGAATATTGATGATTTAAATGCAGTACTTAAGGTAGATATTGCAAAAGACGACTATAATGAGAAAGTACAAAAAGTACTTAAAGATTATAGAAAGTCTGCAAACATTCCTGGTTTTAGAAAAGGTCACGTACCAATGGGGCTTGTGCAAAAGCAGTATGGTAAGGCCGTTTTGGTAGATGAGGTTAACAAGCTTTTGCAAGACAGTTTGCAAAAATATCTTACCGAGGAGAAGCTTGATGTTTTAGGTAATCCGTTACCTAAAGACCAAGAAGATCTTAATTGGGATGCAGGTGATTATACCTTTGAATTTGAATTAGGTCTTGCGCCTAAGTTTGAAGTAGATCTTCAGCCTAAAAAAGCGATCACAAGCTATACGATTGTTGTTGACGATAAAATGGTAGACAATCAAATCACTACGATTCAAAAACAATACGGAAAAATCACCAGCAAGCAAGAGGTTGAGAAAGATGATGAGGTTTCTGGTAGTTTTGTAAATGAAGAGGCTGAGTTTGAAAAGAAAACTATGTTTGAAGTAGCTAAGCTTAAAGGTAAAGCAAATACTTCAGCATTTGTTGGAGCAAAAGTGGGTGACACCGTTACCGTTTCAACAAAAGGTCTTTTTGAAGAAGCCGGTGACTACCGTTCATTCCTTGGTCTTTCAGAAGAAGAAGCAAAAGAGAAAAATCTTGAAGTTTCTTTTACTATTGAAGAAGTAAACCGCAGAGAGCCTGCAGATCTAGATCAGGAGCTTTTTGATAAACTTTATGGTCCTGGTGTGATCACATCGGTAACTGAGCTTAAAGAAAAAATTAAAGAAGAAGGTGAAAATCAATTCAAGCAACAAAGCGATCAGCAGTTGCTTAATGATGTAACCGAAAGATTGATCGAGAATACAGAATTTGATCTTCCTGCTGAATTCTTAAAGAAATGGATTCAGAGAAGTGGAGAGAAGGAGCTGACTTTTGAAGAGGCTGTTGAAGAGTACGAGCGTTCTGAAAAAGGCTTACGTTACCAGTTGATCGAAGGTAAGATCATCGCAGATAACGAGCTACAAATCACTTTTGAAGAGATCAAAGCTTATGCAAAAGAAATGATCAAAGCACAGATGGCGCAGTTTGGCCAAAACGATCCTAAAGACGAAGAGCTTGAAGGTATTGCAGCACGTATTTTGAGCAATCAAGACGAAGTTAAAAGATTATCTGAGCAGTTGATGAATAAAAAATTGCTTGATTTCTTTAAAGAGAATGTAAAATTAAAAGAGAAAGAAGTGACTTTTGACGAGTTTGTCAAAGAAGTTTACAACTAGTAATTCTCTAATTTATATAGTATCTTTAAGGCGTTTTAACGGTATGTTGAAACGCCTTTTTACTTAAAAATTAGTAAGGTGTTTAATACACCTTTTTTAATGAACTTTTATTTTGGAGTGCTTAGCACTTCAAGAACTTGAAAAAAATACTATGAACTACGCAGACGAATTTAAAAAATACGCGATCAAAGATCAGGGTATAAATAGCATGTACTATGATAAAATCGTAAGCAGCATGTATCCTGTAGGTCTTACTCCAAATATTATCGAAGAACGTCAAATGAATGCTGTTGCTATGGACGTTTTTTCACGTTTGATGATGGATCGCATTATCTTTCTAGGAACCGGGATTAACGACCAGGTTGCAAATATTGTACAGGCACAGCTGTTGTTTTTAGAAAGTGCAGACGCTTCAAAAGATATTCAGATCTATATCAATTCACCGGGTGGTAGTGTTTATGCCGGTTTAGGGATTTATGATACCATGCAATTTATTAAGCCAGATGTTGCGACGATTTGTACAGGTATGGCGGCTTCTATGGGAGCGGTTTTATTGTGCGCCGGAGCTAAAGGAAAACGCAGTGGATTAACACACTCTCGTGTGATGATTCATCAGCCTATGGGTGGAGCACAAGGACAAGCAAGCGATATTGAAATTACAGCTAAAGAAATTCTTACCTTAAAAGAAGAGCTTTACAATATTATTGCGAAGCATTCTGGTCAAACCTATGATAAGGTGTATGAAGATAGTGATCGCGATTACTGGATGAAAGCTGATAAAGCTTTAGAATATGGAATGATAGACGAGATCCTCGCGAGAGATTAAGTAAACCAACTTTTTTAAGTTGTTGAATACCCAAAAGATTGAATTATGGCGAAAGAAGAATTAGAATGTTCATTTTGTGGCAGAAAAAAGCCTGAAACCAACTTGCTTATTGCAGGTTTGGACGCACATATTTGTGACCGCTGCATTGAGCAAGCCCACGGGATCGTGCTTGAAGAGGCAAAAGAGTCTGATAAGAATGGACTAGATGGTGATCTCACTTTAAAAAAACCTAAAGAGATTAAAGACTTTTTAGACGAGTATATCATTGGTCAGGACTATACCAAAAAAGTTATGGCCGTGGCGGTTTATAACCATTATAAACGTTTATTACAGCCAGAAACTGAAGATGATATAGAGATACAAAAGAGTAACATTGTAATGGTTGGGCAAACCGGTACGGGTAAAACCCTGATGGCAAAAACTATTGCACGTATGCTCAATGTGCCATTAGCGATCGTAGACGCAACAGTGCTTACTGAAGCAGGTTATGTAGGTGAAGATGTAGAGAGTATTTTAACGCGGCTATTACAAGCTGCAGATTATAATCTTGAAAAAGCGCAACGCGGAATCGTATTTATCGATGAGATTGATAAAATCGCACGCAAAAGTGATAATCCTTCCATAACACGTGATGTGAGCGGAGAAGGTGTTCAGCAGGCTTTATTGAAGCTTCTTGAAGGAACAACGGTTAATGTACCACCTAAAGGTGGTCGTAAGCACCCTGACCAGAAGTTTATCGAGGTGAATACCGAGCATATTTTGTTTGTAGCCGGTGGTGCGTTTGATGGTATTGAACGTGTGATCAGCAAGCGTTTAAATATGCAAGCGGTAGGCTTTAGTGCAAGTATGAGTGAAGATGTAATAGATCGTGAGAATCTTTTAAAATACATCATTCCTAAAGACTTGAAAGATTTTGGATTGATTCCGGAAATCATTGGGCGTTTACCGGTACTTACGCATATGGATCCTTTAGATGCTAAAACCTTAAGAGCAATTCTTACTGAACCTAAAAATGCGATCATCAAACAATATGAGAAGCTCTTTGAGATGGATGATATTGAATTTGAGATCACAGGTCCGGCTTTAGATTATATCGTAAATAAAGCAATTGAATATAAACTGGGTGCTCGTGGATTACGTTCTTTATGTGAAGCGATTTTTACCGATGCGATGTTTGATCTGCCAAGTTCAGATTTGAACAGTTTTAAGGTAGATAAAGAATACGCAGAGTTTAAATTAGAGAAATCAACCATTAAAAAGCTGAAAGCAGTTTCTTAATGGGTTCGAAATAGAAAAGGACAGGCTCGGAATTTTCCGGGCCTTTTTTTGTCGCTAAAAATTTCAATATCCAAAACTAACCTTAAAATCAAAAAGTTATTTTTTACTAAGCCTTTTAGTCTTGCTGTGAACTAGTTGAAAATTCTGCAGCTGCTGCTACTTTTTCGTAAGCATAAACGTTCATTGTTCTGCTTAACGAATTTTTATTAGAGCTGAAGTAGCCCGAAGTCGAGCTTGTGGGAATGAATCGTATCTCATTAGAAGAAGAATTTATAGTCGTGCCCATATTTTTAGGTGCGCTGTAGGATTTGGTATCGGTAAACGCATAAAAAATATCATAACCACCTATAGATTCTTTGCGGTCTGAAGCAAAATAAAGTTGGGTGTTGTCAGGATTCAAACTCGGGAAGTTCTCATTAGCGCTCGAGTTGATTTGTGCGCCTAAATTATAAGGTTTCCCAATCACTCCATTTTTGAAAACCTGAACCGCATATAGATCATATCCGCCAAAACCACCCGGCATGTTACTGGAGAAGTACAGAAGCTTTCCATCGGTACTTAGCCAAGGGTTTTCAATAGAAAATCCTGAGGCGGCTACTATAATTTGTTTTTCATCGCGCCATAAATGGTTATAACTGGTGCTTTTATGAGCAGTAAATAGCGCGTAGGTATTTGGGGTAGAAAGTGTTTTGGTAAAAAATACTTGAGTTCCGTTTTTGTTAAATGTGATTCCGCCGTGATTGGTCTTACCGGTAAAAACCCCGGGCAAAAGATAAGGAACACTCCAGGTCGATTTTTGTTGCGTAAAGCCCAGAAGTTTATAGTCACTTTGCCCTAAAATGGTACGTCTGTTCAATTTTCGGTTAGAGACTACCACAAGGCTTTTTTGATACATACAGGTAGCATATTCATCAGCTGCTGTATTAAAGCTCAATTCTGTAACAGCATAGGTATTGTCTGCACTAGACATATACCTGTTTGCAAATAAAATGGGTGAGGGCACTCTTGAAAATGCTAAGTCTTGTTGACTTAGTTTGCTTTGTCCCGATAGTAACACTGTTTTCAGCGTTACTATCAGTGTCAAAGCTATAAGCTTCGAAAAGCGTGAGTAATTTGAGTTGTGATTTGTTGCATCCAATTTAAGGGAGACTGGGCGCATATGCCAATATTTTAGTTAAAGCGGAATGAAAATTCGTTAAAGTGAAATTTTGAAAGAAGAAGACTTAAGCAAAAGCTGTGTTTAAAACACGTAACTCTTCAACAAGTTCGCGAGAATTGCTAAGTCGAGGCACTTTGTGTTGACCACCAAGTTTGTTTTTCGATTTCAACCAATCGTAGAAAAGATTGGTTCGTGCATAATGAATTGTAGGGGGATTTAATGTCATGTTGTTTTTACGTTTAGCTTCATAATCGCTATTGATCTCTTGCAAAGCCTTATCAAATATATGGTTGAATTGTTCCGGATTCTTAGGAGCCACTTTAAACTCAATAAACCATTCGTGAGCACCTTTTTCTTTTCCGTCCATAAAAATGGGAGCCGCCGTATAATCTACAATTTCAGAGTTTGTGAGTGCTGTAGCTTTTTTAAGGGCTTCTTCGGCATTTTCGATAATTAATTCTTCGCCAAAGGCATTGATGTGATGTTTGGTACGGCCACTTACGCGTACGCGATAGGGATCGATAGAGGTAAACCGTACCGTGTCTCCCACGCGGTAACGCCACAAACCACTGTTTGTGGTAATCACAATCGCATAGTTCTTTCCTTTTTCAACTTCGCTAAGCGGAATGATCTTCTGGTCGGGTTCTCCGTAACAGTTCATTGGGATGAATTCGTAGAAAATCCCATAATCCAGCATCAATAAAAGATCGCTCCTCCCATTTTTATCCTGAAGCGCAAAAAAGCCTTCAGAAGCATTATAGATCTCATAATATTTAAAGTCGTGACGCGGTAATACTTTGCGGTATTGATCTCTGTAAGGTTCAAAACTCACCCCGCCGTGAAAGTAAACCTCCAGATTGGGCCAAACCTCAAAAAGACTTTCTTTACCGGTAGATTCTAAAATATTATTGATAAGCACCAGCATCCATGAGGGCACACCTGCAAGACTCGTCACTTTTTCCTGAATGGTCTCCTGTACGATCGCTTGCATCTTTACTTCCCAATCACTCATAAGTGAAACTTCATTACCGGGCGTACTGCTGAATTCTGCCCAAAACGGCATATTGTCAATCAGTATTGCCGAAAGATCACCATACGAAGTGCCGTTACTTTCATAAAGTTTTTTGCTTCCCCCCAGACGCAAACTCTTTCCCGTAAATAATTGAGAGTCTGGGTTGTTGTTGAGGTATACGCAAAGCAAGTCTTTACTTGCAGCATAGTGACAATCTTCTAGCGCTTCCGGACTTACAGGAATGTACTTGCTTTTTGCATTGGTGGTACCGCTGCTCTGCGCAAACAATTTAACCGGCGAAGGCCAAAAGATATTGCTTTCACCACGACGCGCGCGCTCGATCATTTCGTGTGAAGCCTCATAATTGGTGATAGGGACTTGTTGGGCAAAATCGTTATAGGAACGAATATCCTTAAACCCGTATTTTTTACCGATCTCTGTGTTTTTTGCTTTATGTACTAACTTCAGCAACAATTCATTCTGAACTTCGTGAGGATATTTTAGAAACAATTCCATCTGGTGAATACGCTTTTTGAGAAACCAGCTGGCGATAGAATTGACTAAGGGTATCGGCATTTTGTTAGTATATTTGAGCTCTAGTTTATTAGGATTGATAAAAAATCACGCCTAAAAATACTTTTTTTAAATCGAATTAATTCAACATCCTTCACTTTTATGCAATACCAAGGCGTACTCACCAAAATGCAAACCGAACTCCAAAATCCGGTGCAATATTATTTGGTTTTTGAAGATGATTTTATTCACGTAAACCAGCTTTTGGATAAAGAAATACGCATCGAATTTTTAAAATATCAGTGCCTCGCATGTGGTCTTAATAAGAAAATATATCGCCAAGGTTATTGCTATGAAGACTTTTATAAAGTGCCGCAAGCAGCCGACTGGATTATGAAACCTGAGCTGAGTAAGGCGCACCTGGATCAGGAAGATCGCGATCTTGAGTATGAAAAAAAAGTGCAATTACAGCCGCATATTGTATATCTCGCAAACAGCAGTAATGTAAAAGTGGGCGTAACGCGCAAAACCCAAGTGCCTACGCGTTGGATAGATCAAGGCGCGCACGAAGCGATTGAGATCGTTGAGGTTCCCAACCGGTATTTAGCAGGAATCACCGAAGTCGCTCTTAAAGATCATATTGCGGATAAGACCAACTGGCGCAAAATGCTCAAGAATGAGATCGAAGATGAGAATCTTGTTGAGCAGCGTGATGCCTTAAAACAATACATTCCAGAGGAGGCACTAGAGTACTACATCGCCAGCAATCAGGAAACCAATATTGAATTCCCGGTGTTGCAATACCCTAAAAAACTGAAAAGTTTAAATCTTGAAAAGACCCCAGAGTATCAGGGTGTTTTAAAAGGAATAAAAGGGCAGTACCTCATTTTTGAAGATGGTACGGTATTTAATGTGCGTAACTGGGAAGGTTATGTTGTAAGTATCGGTGTTTCGGCGTAAAGCCCTGGTAAGTCAGGAAAAATAGCATCCTGTAGGTCTTGTAAATACTGGTCTACAGGATTTTTTATGAAAATTAATTAACTAATTTGTTAGTTTAACTAATTAATTAGTTATATTTGAAATGTTCAACACGCAAAATTAATTCCCTAAACAGTAAATTATGAAACAGTTAACCAAAGCCGAAGAAGAAGTAATGCAGATCCTGTGGGATCTTGGTGAAGCCAATGTAGCAGCGATGCTAGAGGTGATGCCTGAGCCAAAACCGGCGTATAATACAGTCTCAACAATCGTACGTATTCTGGAGACCAAAGAGTTTGTAGGATTTAAGAAGCAGGGTAGAGGTCATATTTATTTTCCGTTAGTGAAAAAATCAGAGTACAGCAGTGCTTCGATGTCTAAAATGGTCAATGATTATTTTAACGGAAGCTTCAAAAGCATGGTTTCCTTCTTTGTGAAAAAGAAAGAAATGAGCGCGAGTGAACTCGAATCTATTTTAAAAGAAATTAATAAAGACGACTAGTTATGGTAAGATATATACTCGAAGTTATTGTTTTTCAGGCCTTGTTTTTAGCTGTGTACCAGCTTTGGTTTCGCAAAGAAACCTTCTTCAATATCAATAGAATTTATTTGATAAGCACAGCGCTATTGGCCTTTTTATTGCCCTTTATGCAATTTGAATTGTTTCAGAATCAAATTCCGCTGCGCGAAAACATATTCTTTTTACCAGAAGTGGTGGTAACTGCCGAAGCAAGTGAGGTCGCAGCTGCACCGGTACCACAAGAAACAGACTGGAGTATCTATCTATTACTTTATGCAGCCGGCGTGTTTTTCAGCACGGGAATGCTGTTCAGAAAATATCAGGAGATTCAGCGCTACTTTAGGTTTAAGCGTAAAAATGATACAACGCCTAAGATGATCACCATACCCAACAGCGATGCCGCTTTTACGTTTATGGGAACCATTTTTATTGGTGAAAATATCAATGCTGAAGCGAAAGCGCACATTATGGCGCACGAAGAGGTGCATCTCAAACACTGGCACGGTCTCGACTTGATGCTATTTGAGTTGATGCGTGTGGTGTTTTGGTTCAATCCGTTGGTGTATATCTATCAAAATAAACTAGCTGAAATACACGAATTTATCGCAGATGCTCAGGCAATGCGCAAAACCGAAATGAAAGCCTATTACAATCAGTTATTAAATACTGCTTTTGGTACGCAACATATTTCATTCATCAATACATTTTTCAATCATTCATTAATCAAAAAACGAATAGTTATGTTACAAAAACAAAGTAAACAAAGAGCCGGGCTCAAATACTTAGTCCTGATCCCCATCATTGCGGGAATTCTAACCTACGTAGGATGTACCGATGACAACGGCCTTGCCGAAAATAAAGCAGCACTTACCCTTGAAGAGCAAGTAGCAGATCTGGAGGCAACTTTGGACGCTAAAGAAGAGATAAGTACAGAAGAACGTGAACTTGTAAGTAATCTTTTTAAGAAGGCAAATCAAAAGGCTTTACCACCTCCTCCACCAGCCCCATCAAAACCTAATAATGTTATGCTAGATGAGGCTCTTGTGGGAGAAGGCATAGAGGTCATTGAAGTGGTAGAAACTCAAAGTCAAAAAGTACTTAATGATGTTCCTTATGCCGTTGTAGATGAAGTACCGGTTTTCCCGGGATGTGAAAGTCTGCAAACCAATGAGGAGCGTAAAAAATGCATGTCTGAACAAGTTGCTCGACACGTAAATACAAGTTTTAATACCAAATTGGGTAAAGAATTAGGACTTAAGGGTATCAACAGGATTTATGTGCGCTTTAAAATTGATAAAAATGGTCGAGTTACCGATGTAGCTTCTCGAGGACCTCATCCTAAATTAGAAGAGGAGGCTATACGTGTCGTAAGTACTTTGCCCAATATGACTCCGGGCAAACAGCGTGGAGAGGCAGTAAATGTACTGTATTCATTGCCTATTATTTTTCAAACACAGTAGATTTAAAACCCTAAAACAGCTCCATGCGCAGTTTTTATTTATTTTTATTTTTAGTACTAGCCAGCCGGGCCGAAGCACAAGAAGTTTCGGCTTTGGCCATTGGAGATAGTTTATATGCCGTGGGTAACTACAGCAAGGCCATTGCGCAATATGAGCAAATTGCTAATAAAAACGAGCAGGTCTATTTAAAGTTGGCACGGGCCCATCAGGCAAAAGGAACTCTGGATGACGCGCTGACCAATTATAAATTGGCAGCAACAAGTACAGATGAGGTTATCGCGATGAATGAGTATGGAAAACTGCTTATCACCAAACGTCAATTTAAAGAAGCAGATAGTGTTTTTTCAGCTTTAATTTCAGTTTATCAAACCAATCCAGACTTTTATTACCAGCGCGGAAGGGCTAATGAAAATCGTCCCAGCACAATTTCAATAAAAGAACCTGATAGTATTCTGAAGCAAAAAATAGCAAAAGTGCATAAACCTTTAGAAGACTATGAAAAAGCTGTGGCATTAGACAGTACCCATCAAAAAGCACTCGCTCAAGTTGCTACCTCGTATCTAAAACGGAAGGATTATCCCGTAGTTGAAAGACTGGCGTTTAAAGCTCTAGAAAGTTATCCCACCAATGTTGAGATCATCAGCACACTTGCGCAAAGTTATTATTACAAAGGATGGAATGAAGAAGGCATCGAGTGGTTTGAGAAATTACTCGCGCTTGGGCAAGACACCCAATTCATCAGAGAAAAACTAGGGAATTTGTATTATAAAAAGCGCAAATATGAGAAGTCTGTTGAACAATATCTGGGAGCTTTAAAGTTTTCTCCAGAAGACTGGTATCTCCACGCGACACTTGCCAAATTGTACAATCATACTGCCGATCTAAAATCGGCTGAAACGCACGGGTTGTTTGCCGTTTTATATAAAGATCTTCCGCTTGATGAAGAGTATTATACTTTGGCGCGTACGTATGAGATGAAGAAAGACTGGAAAAACGCCATGAAGTACGTCAACCGGTCTTTAGAAGAGAAACCCGAAAATAAAAACGCAGAATATACCAAAGCCATTATCGCAGACAATTATTATGAAGACCGCCGGGCGGTGCTCAAACTCTACGAGGACTTTATTAAAAAATACGAGAAAGGCGAGTATGCTAAATATGACCCTGTCTTAAGGCTTGCTCAAGAACGTCGAGATAAGCTTAATGAAGAGATCTTTATGGCTGAAGGCGAAGAGGAAGAATAAGCAATGCCGATGCTGAGTATACAAAACAATAGTATTTGAAATTGCTTACAAAAAACTAGTAGGTTTTTGTAATTGAGATGTTTATGTTTGATGAAACTATTCAACTGTGTGCAGGAAGACAATTTTCGCCATACTTCTATTAATTCCTTTCTTTGATGTATTGTCTCAAAGCGTTTCTATAGGAAAAGGGGAAGAAGCAAAGATTATTCAAGCTAAAGACTTTGAGTCCGAAAATTTTGATCTGGAAGCAATTCTTGAAGAAATGAAGAATAGCATAGCGGTTAAAAATCAGGATTTAGATCATAGTGCTGCAACTAAAAGGTGTTTGAAAGAAGACTCAAGAAAAGAGCAACGTATTTGTTTTTCAAGATTTCTAGCTTCTGGGGTTTCAAAATATTTTGATGATAGCACCATTTCCATCCCAGGGAAATACAAACTTAATATTCGATGTAAAATAGATTCTGAAGGAGATTTTGTATTTATTGTTGCTGAGGGTGGTTCTCCCGAGGCTGAATTATCGGCAATAATGGCGCTTAAGAAACTTAAAGGAATTATTCCGGGTAAGCATAATGGAGAAAATGTAGATGTTTTGATTACATTTCCGATAATAGGATTAAAGCGTTAATTTCAAAATTAAAATTCCTTGATTTAGAATCAGCCAGATTTTAAACTATAAATTGCATTATAATAATTCCACAGAAACTCTTGTCAGTGAAAAATTACCTGCTTCTATCTTTTAGCCTTATCTTTTTTCTCTCCTGTAACTCAGAAAAGGGACTCAATTGTTTTCAGGCAGAAGGGGAACGCATCGAGCACGAAATCCCGGTAGAAGCATTTTCTAAGATCATTGTTGAAGAGCGTTTGCAGCTTATTGTAAAACAGGGAGAGACGCAAAAAGTAGTACTTGCCACAGGTGAAAATCTGGTCGATGATATCGAAGTAAGCGTTACCGATGGTGTTCTTACACTGTTTAACGACAACGGCTGCAATCTCGTGCGCGACTACAACATCAGCAAAGTTTATGTAACGACTCCAGAGCTGACCGAAATCCGTAATGCTTCAGGATATGAAGTGCAAAGCGATGGCGTATTGTCTTTTGACTCGTTAACCCTGACCAGCGAAGATGTTGAAGAAGAAGACTTTTATCATAAAGACGGTGATTTTAGGTTGGAGCTTGATGTGAATACGCTCAACATCACGGCAAACGGACTCAGCAATTTCTTTATTTCCGGTGCAGCCGAAACAGCAACTATTGAATTTCTTGAAGGCGATATTCGTTTTGAAGGTGAAAATTTTGCCATTCAAAATGCCAATATCTATCACCGCGGAACCAATAAAGTGATCGTAAATCCCATTCAGTCCTTGCGCGGAAGTGTTTTAAGCACGGGTGATTTAATTTCAGTCAACCGTCCGCCCATTGTTGAGGTTGAGGAGACTTATACCGGTCGATTAATATTTGAGTAGTGCGAAGCGCTTTAGTCATTTCCGCAAAGGCGGAAATCTCACAAATTTCATCCATTTCAAAATCTTGAATCTCTGATTACGGGATACTCACATTTTCCCTTCCTCACAAAATCTCAAACGCTGATTTTAAACCGTATCTTTGCAGCTTAAAACCTCAAAAATACCTCAATCTTGGAAGCTCAAAATAATAATCCATTGCAATCTGAAGCCGAAAACAAACCGCATAAAGCTGGTTTTGTAAACATCATCGGCAACCCAAATGTGGGTAAATCTACCTTGATGAATGCGATCGTGGGCGAGCGCCTTTCGATCATTACTTCAAAAGCGCAAACCACGCGCCATCGTATTTTAGGTATCGTAAATGGTGATGATTTTCAGGCGATTTTTAGCGATACTCCGGGAATTATCAAACCCGCATACGAGCTGCAAGCATCGATGATGGACTTTGTAAAGTCGGCTTTTGAGGATGCCGATGTGTTGATCTATATGGTTGAGTTGGGCGAAAAAGAGTTGAAAGACGAAGACTTCTTCAATAAAATTCGCAATACTGATATTCCGGTTTTGCTGCTCATCAACAAGATCGATAAAGGTAATGAAGAGTTGCTTGAAGCCAGCCGCACGCATTGGCAGGAAAAAGTTCCAAATGCAGAGATTTTCGCTATTTCGGCTTTGGAGAATTTTGGGGTAAGTCAGGTGTTTGATCGTATTCTTGACGCTTTACCGGTGTCGCCACCATTTTATCCAAAAGATGCGTTGACCGATAAACCCGAGCGTTTTTTTGTAAATGAGATCATTCGCGAGAAGATCCTGATGCATTACAAAAAGGAGGTTCCGTATTCTGTAGAGATCGATACCGAAGAGTTTTTTGAAGAAGAAAATATTATTAGAATGCGCAGCATCATTATGGTTGAGCGCGATAGCCAAAAGGGAATCATCATCGGCCATAAAGGTGCGGCGCTAAAACGCATAGGCGTAGAAGCTCGAAAGGATCTCGAGATTTTCTTTGGCAAACAAGTGCATTTAGAACTCTATGTAAAAGTCAACAAAGACTGGCGCAGCAGTGAGCGCGAGTTGCGTCGCTTTGGGTATAATGGGAAATAGTGGCAGCGCCACAGGCAATTAAACTCAGTCTGTAACTAAAACGAGTGGCCAACTAATAGTAAAAAGCCCCGCATCGCGGGGCTTTTTTAATTCAAACAAATGATACGATACCCTGAAAAGTATTTTTCTTTTTTATTTATGGTTTTCCTCATTAAAGTCAATTAAAGATTCAGTAGTATTGCCACCAATTAATTATAATCTATCATCATTTAATTGAGTATCACTATATGCTAAAAAAATTACACTACTTATTCTTACTTTTTGCGTTTTCAGGATATACACAGTCTGAAACTAGTTTATCTGTCACAGAAACCGTCCCGTTTAAAGATGAGAGTCATACCTATGAAATTTTGACTATGAAAACCACAGAGGAAGGTTTTACGGGTCTTGTGCGTCAAGGTAAAAGGGATCTTGCCTTTGATATTTTTGATTCAGAGCAAAAGAATATTTTTTCAGAAGTTGTAGATATTGAACGAAAAGAGAAATACATAGGCGATGTATTTCACGGTAATGAATTTAAGATTATTACCGTGATAAGGGTGAATAAGATGGATAGGGAGATTTATTGCCATAGTTTTAATTTAAAAACCAAAACCTTAAACAAGCAATTGCTTTTTAAAACTAGTGTTAAGCGAAAACAAGAGTTATTCTACGTAAGCAATAAAAGACAAACTAGTGTAGCCATCTCACCTAATGGCCAATTTATGGTGATTGCAACAGATGATTATAATAAGAATACCAATTCTTATACTATTCGTCAATTTGACGCGAAGACCTTAAAGCTGAACTATCAAAGGGCTTATCAAAAGGAGAAAGATCGCTATTTTGAACCTAATGATTTATTTGTAGATAATGAGGGTGTAGCGTATGTAGTGGGTAAATTGTACAAAGAAGGGCGTTCTGAAAAAAGAAAAAAACAAGCGAATTATGAGTTTGTTTTGAATAAAGTAAGTGCTCAGGAAAACCTAGAGTTATCTATATCCCTAGAAGATGAATTTGTGCAGTCTTTAAATATTTCAAACAATGGAGACGAGTTATATCTGATGGGTTTTTATTCAGAACGTAATGCGAAGCGTTTAAAGGGTAGCTGTAATTTTACGGTAAGTAAATCAAATTTTAAATTAGTTTCAAAAAGTACAGACCCTCTGCCAGTCGTGGTTTATAATGATTTATATGGTAATGATAAAGGCAAAGAAAAAAGTGAGAAAGAACTTATAAATTTCACAATAGATCATTTTTTAAATGATGCTAGCGGAAACACATATATTCTTGCCGAAAAATTTTATATAACCTCCACCTACATGACCTATGGTATGGGAGGTGGTGGGATGACTATTACACCACATTATGATGATATAATTATTTTGAAATACGACAACACAGGTGAGCTGCTATGGGGGCGTAGTATTTTTAAAAGTGAAACTTTTGCCTCGTATAATGCCTTCTTAAAAGACGATACATTGCATGTATTGCTGAATACTGGTAAAAGCCTCACGGAAAAAGAGGATGGTCGAACTAAGGCGTCCAAAGGATTTTTAGAATCTACTGCCTTATATGATTTTGAGTACAGTGCAGATGGTGAAGTAGATTATAATAAAATTCAGGATAATAAAGGAAACACCAAATATTTTCCTGCTAACGGAACTTATGAAAACGGAACGTTCCTGATGATGAGTGGCGGCGAAAGAAAACGTCAGTTTATGATTCTTAAATAAGAAGATGATATTAAAAAAGCCCCGCATCGCGGGGCTTTTTATTTTTGCCTCCGGCTGCAAGCCGGTTAGCAGCATCCACCACCGTCATAGTGAAAGGTGCTTTCGCTAATAAATATATCGTCACGGCCTAAAGCAGCAAGCGCACCAGCTGTCTTATCACAAACGGCAAGCGGTTGATTTTTAAGTAAAACGTGGCCTTTTTTATCATCAAAATAATCCTCAGCGCCGTAGTAGATGGCGGCTTTTCCGGTGAAGATACACGGGCCATCCTCGGGCATAGGATCTTTGATCGCTGCCACCTCAATCGATTCGATGTAGATGAGTTCGTCTGTCGGGTAGTTTTTAGGATCGAGAATGCGATACGGCTTGCGCGCACGGATTTCGATAGTGCCAAAACCGGCATCAGTAAGTGCTTTTACATATTCTTTTATGGGTAAACTTCCGCTTAGGCATAATGCACGTAGGCGCTCGTCGTTGCGTAGCGTTTCATTCATTTCCTGCTCACAAGTAGGATCGCTCATTACGAGTCTGCCGTGAGGTTTCAGTACACGGTACATTTCTTCAATCGCTTTTTTCAATTCTTCGGCTTGAAAAATATTGAAGAGACAATTTTGAGCTGCTACATCGATGCTGTTGTCTTCCACAGGTAAGTGAAGCGCGTCTCCCTTTTTAAGATCTACAAACTCACTCTTGAACCAAGGATTCAACTCTTCAGCTTCCTCAAAGTTTTTACGCGAAGCTTCGAGCATTTCATCCACCACATCAACGCCTACCACGCCGCTTTTTTGGCGCGAGAAGTAAGCAAATTGTAAAAGCTCCATTCCCCCGCCTACGCCTACATAAAGAACCCTTGGATCATTAGTAAGATCACGCGCATTTACGGTGCTTCCACAGCCGTAATTCATCTCTTGCATAATCTTAGGGATTTTCAATCCAGGTAATTCCCAAATGGGATTTGTGGTGCAACAAAGTCCAATATCTGGAGTGAGTGCAGCGTCACGATATACATTTTTGGTGGTTTCTAAATAGCTCATAATTTCGTTTTTTTAGATTAATACCTTTAAAGTTGAATGCCAAAACCTTGCAAGCCGCTTTCGTATGCCGGCAAAATTTCGGTGTTGTCCCAAATTCCGGTGATCAGGGTTCGGGCGTATTCCTGCGGTAAAAAGTCGGTTTGCATATGTTGGTTGGCCAATTTGTAATTGTAATCCATCGTGTGATGCGTAAACTCAAATTGCCCATCCTGCTCTTCTAAGATCGCATACCACACGTGCGGATTTCCATCATTTGCCGGCATCCCGATCACACCGGGATTGAGCCAGAGCCTGTCATTCTTACTGTGATTAAAGGGTAAACCGCAATGACCAGCGATGATCGCATCGGCACCCGTTGCATCAAAGTTTTTCTGTTTAAGCGACCAGTTGGTAGACTTGTATACAAATTCGGAAACATTAAAATAGTCGCCGTGAACCATCACGAACTTTTTATCCGCAAAGCGGAATTGTATATGGTCAGGTAGAGTGGCAATAAAATCTAACGAACTTTTACTGAGTTTACTTTGTGCGTACGGAAACCACATTTGACTAAACCCATCACAGCGCGAACCTTTTCTAAAATCACAGCCGCAATCTTCTGCACCATCGCGTAACTGAATCTCCACATTACCCAAAATGCTTCGCGCTCCCCAAATTTTAAAGAGTTGAACGACTTCCTCGGGTTGCGCGCAATACCCCACAATATCCCCTGTGCACAAGCAATTTTGTGGTGCGATGTGTTGCGCTTCGGCGATATGCTTCAGCGCTTCTAAAGCTTGAAGATTGCTGTACACTCCGCCAAACAAAAGCACCTTTCCGCTAAGGTTGCCAAGATCTACCACAGTTTTATCCATGCCGGTATCATATATAAAATTAAACAACATCCCGCCGCCCAAATGTTTACCCATAAAAGCTCGGCATAGCGGCCTTCCGTTAAAACCCACCAATCGGGAATGAGATTGAAAACCAGTAAAAACCCAAAACCGATCCCGCAAAAAACACTCAGATAAAAACTGAGTTTGGGAGCGGGAAGTTTCCAAAATAAAAATATAGGCGTAAGGCCAATAACCATCGTTCCTGAAATGGTTGTTGCCGATAAAATTTCAGCATCTAAAAAGATAGGGATCGTTCCCAGAATCACAAGTACACACATTGCCAATCGACCAAAGCTGATGCTTTCACCTAGTTTTAAATCCACTGCTGCCAACTTGGAAAAAGATGAAAACGTAGAGTCTAAAGTCGAAGCTGCTGAAGTGATCATAATAAAATTGATGATCAGTAAGATTACGCTACCAAATGCTTTTCCTACTTCAACAGCCGCCTGGCCTTGCATTCCCATCGCTTTAGCATAAACCCCAATAACGCTGAAAAGCACAATACAGATCGCTCCTAAAATACCTGCCCAAAGAAAACTTCGCAAAGTGACTTTTGGCGAACTTAAAAAGCCACGGTCTGTCAAAACGGGATCGTGAAACGGGTAACTCAAACTTTGAATAAGCGCCGCAAAGAGTAAATTTAAACCGGTATCAAAATCCCAAACTCCAGATTGTAATGTGTCTGATACCGTGAAATCTGTAGAGGAATAAATACTTCCTAAAATTACAAACAGCAAAATCCCAAAAAGTCCCATTTGCAAAACATCGGTAAAGATCGAACTGCTCAAGCCACCTTTTAGCGAATACGCAAGCGTCAACAGCGTAAAAACAATAATCGAAGCGTAATATGCAGTGCTGCCAATATCGCCAAAATAACTACCGATCACCATCGTATTGCTCCATACCTCATTAAACAGACGTATTGCGATCAAAACCGAAAACACACGCATTGCATTTTTACCGAAGCGCGAGGTAAGAAACTGATGCAAACTGGTAAAACCACCGCGCGTACGTAGCGAATAAATAAGAATCCCTGCCATTACAAATGAGAGGTAATATGCTGCGTAGGCGACACCACCCACAATACCAAATTCCAATCCTAGGTTGGCCGCATTGGTAATACTCTTGGCAAAGATCCAGGAAATGATCAAGCTGCCGGTAAGCATAAAGGCATTGGGCGCCTTCTTGCGATGCGTCGCCTTAAAAAAATCATCGGTTGTTTTTGCCAAAGGCGAAAGGAAAAAGAGCGTCACACTAGACGCGATGATCAAGATCCATTGCCAGAATGCTATATCCAAATTGGTAATTTTAATTATCCCACCAAACGGGACTGTTTAAACTGTTGTCGTTTGTGGCTGCTGCCGCTGCCTGATAATTATCTGCATTCAAAGCTTGCTCTTCTGCCGGGTACGGCATACGCACAGGAATGATCCCATCATTCAAACTTGCTGCTACCGGTCTAAATTGCGGGAAGCCGGTGCGGCGCCATTCGATCCAACCTTCATAGCCGTTAATGAGGTTAGCGATCCATTTTTGCGTGATGATCTGTTGTAAGGGAGTGGTGCCGGGTGCAGTGTAGGAAGCCGGGCCAGTCAAATACTCTGCCGGAAGATCGGTCAACCAATAATCAAAAGCCAACTGAACGCCTTGATTGTATAAGGTTTCGGCATCTGCGCTTATAAAACCTTTTTCTGCAGCTTCCGCAAGGATAAAATGCGTTTCCCAAGCGGTCATAAAATTAGCGTCCAATTGCGCTGTGTTTTCACGGAAAAGCGTTCCGGCCAAGGAATAATTAGCAGGTTCGATCGAAGTTTGTGAGGCATCAATTCCGTTGATGAGTCCGTTAAATTCACCGGAAGTCGAATTGGCAAAAGGACGGAAAAATACCGAAATACGATCATCATCAAGATCGGTCAAAATATCCTCCATAGTTTCAGAAAGCATAAAATTGTTGAAATCTCCCGCACGCAATTGCGCAAAGCGGAAACTATTAGGAGCACTTGAAGTGAAATCGAAAACGGCATTATCTGCATTAGTAGTGATAAAATTTCCTTCGGCATAAATCGAAGCGATAGCGGCCGCTACATCTTCCTGACTTGAAATACGCGTCAAAGCTTTTAGCTTTAAAGAGTTTGCAAACTTTATCCATTTGCTAAGGTCTCCGTTAAAAAACAGATCGCCTTCTAGAGCCACAGCGCCGGAGTAGGCATTTATCGCGGCAATCCCCTGATCTAGGTTGTCCAGAATTCCGCCTTCTGCTAAATAGATGTCTTCTTGAGCATCATAAGGTGCGGTGACGGTTCCATCAATTCCATTAAATGCTTCAAAATACGGAACATCGCCAAACAAATCGGTAAGGCCTTGTGCCATATAGGCTTTGAGAATCAATGCCGGACCTTCATAAACTTTAAAGGTCTCGACTTCCTGAGCCTGTTTCAGTAAGAGTTCGTTGTCCCTTAGATTGGTGTAAAAAATAGGCCAGGGATTTCCACCCAATTGCGGCGATTTTAATGCGTGACGGTCAAAGAGGTTAAAGTCTAAAGCCGTGCGATGCTGTGAAAGAAGGTCGCCTGCGGCAAAACCTTCATAGCTCATTTGCTCGCCAAAATCATAAATAACCTGGCGTAAAAGCAATCCCGGTTGCACGCTTACCGGTGCATTCGGGTTGGTGTTTTTTTCTTCAAAATCTGTGGTACAGGCCGTAAAGAAGCCCAGACTCAAGATTAGAATTGTATATATCGTGTTTTTCATCTTCTAACTAGTTTTGATAGGCTTCAAGCCTTAGAAATTAAAGCCTGCTTTTAAACCAATACTGCGTGTGGTGGCGTAGCTCATATCTTCAACACCGCTTACAAAGCCGCTGCCTTGCACTGCAAGTTGTTCCGGATCAAAATGTGGTATTTCTGAAATGGCAAAGAGGTTACGCCCTACAAGTGCCAAGTCGATGTCCATCCCATTACTTAAGCCTAAAAAGCCATCCTTTAGATTAAAGGTATATCCCACTGAAAACTGACGAAGCTTGAGATACGAAGCGTCATAAATATTGTTTTCTTCGTGGTTGCGATCGTAAAATTGGCGGTAATAGGTTTCTGCAGAAACCGCTGTGGTATTTTGTACATACTGCGGATTTTCTGTTGTGCCTGTATTGACTACACCTTGCGGGACAATACCCTCTTCCGGGCGATTGGCTGTTTCTGCAAGTTGTCCACCCACAGTTCCCAAAGCGCGCGTACGTGAAACTAGTTCGCCGCCTTGTCGCCAGTCAAACAAGAAACTCAAACTCCAGTTTTTATAGCTGAAGCTGTTGTTCCAACCTAGCATAAAGTCAGGGGTGTAGTTTCCTATTTTTTTGAGGTTATTATCTGCGATATAGCTTCCGGATGGAGTTAGGATAAATTGTCCGTCTTCGGTTTTTTGATAGCCGGTTCCGTAGATATCGCCAATTTTCCCGCCTTCTTCTACCTGAAACCAAACTGTCTGATTGGCACTGTCGTAAATTCGGCTGTATGCTAAAGTTAGCCTTCCGTCAGATTGCGGTAAACTCTCTACTCTCGACGTATTACTACTAAAATTGAACGTAGTATTCCATTTAAAATTAGCGGTTAAAATCGGTGTGAGATCAGCGATAAGTTCAACTCCTTGCGTACGCACTTCACCGCCATTCACCACTTGCTGATTGTATCCCGAGGAGATCGCGATGGGTAGCGAAATGATCTGATCTTTAGTCAACGCATTGTAATACGTCGCATCCAATCGAATCCGATCTTTAAGAAATCGGATGTCTGCACCTACTTCGTAAGACGTGGTTTGCTCAGGTCTCAGATTAGCGTTCGGTATAAAATTTTGATTGCTGAAGGTGGGTTGCCCATTGTAAGCGGTTTGCGAAATAAACGCACCGCTGGTTTGATAAGGCTGCGTATCATTACCCACTTGAGCTACACTCGCGCGAAGTTGCGCATAAGAAAAAGCTTTGGGTAATTCGGCCACTTCAGAAAGAATAAAACTCGCCGAAGCCGAAGGATAAAAGAACGAAGTCCCATCTACCGAAAACGGTGTGGCAAGGGCACTTGACCAGTCGTTACGGCCGGTAAGGTCTAAAAATAAAAAGTCGCGGTAACCCAGTTTTGCAATTCCGTAAAGGGAATTGATGCGCTTATTTGATTCAAATTGAAATACATCAATTGGCGAAGCGGCGTTATTCAGATTGAAAATTCCCGGTTGCGCAAGATTCACCGTTTGTGACTGTTTGGTACTGGCTTTTTGATCCAGACGGTTTCCGCCCAGCGAAATATCAAGAGAAAAGTCGCCAAAGATGTTGTTGTAATTCAGTAAGAAATCGGTGTTGATCTCGCGATAAAACACATCGTGCTCGGCATAGCCTCCATTTTTAAAACGGTTAGCGCTGAAAGCACGACGCAGCTGGCGCGTTTCTGAAGAATAATCCATTCCGGAACGCAACGAAAGGCTGAGGTTTTCGGCGATTTGCTGTTTGATAGAAATATTTCCAAAAACCCGGTCCCGGTTGAAGGAATTCCGGTTTTCATACATCGTAAAAAACGGATTGTCAAAATACGTATAGTTGAAGGAGTAGTGCTGCACACCTTCTAACCCCGGTTGCCAATATTGACGCAAACTGTTAATGTCTAGCGAGCGCGGTCCCCACGCCACAAGCGCATAATTGACGTTCTCACTTCCGTAGCCGTTAGAAGGGCGGTTGTCGCTCCCGGAATTCACATAACTGATAGAAGCATTAAACGTGGTTTTGTCAGTCGGTTTAAAATTCAGTTTGGTAGCAACCGTTTGACGGTCCAGATTTACTCCGGGAATGATCGATTCACTGCGTAAATCGGTAAACGAAATGCGATAGTTTCCTTTGTCAAAACCGCTGCCTATCGCCACATTATTGATCGTAGTCACACCGGTCTCGTAAAAATCTTTCAGGTTATCGGGATGCGAATTGAAGGCGGTTGGTGTGATGTCGATCCCGTTATAAAGCGAAGTGTCTCCGCCACGAACGACCGTTCCGTCAGGTAAAGTTACGGGTGAATCAAATTGTGCGATCAAGGTGCCTTGATCTAAACGAGGTCCCCAAGAATAGGAGATAAGGTCGTTGACCCCGCCGCCTAAACCGTCAACAAATTCAAACTGACCGGAATTTCCCTGCCCGTATTGATTTTGAAATTCAGGAAGTTTAAAAGGCGTATCTACAAAAACCGAAGTGTTTATGCTGATGCCTAAACCTTTGCTTTGGCTTCCGTTTTTGGTTTCGATAATAATAACACCATTTGATGCACGCGTGCCGTAAAGTGCTGCGGCACTTGGCCCTTTAAGTACACTTACCGAAGCAATATCGTCTGGGTTGACTTCCATCGCGCCGTTACCAAAATCGATCTCTTGAAAACCGGCTGCCGCTTCGTTACTTTCATTAAAAACCGTGTTGTTATTGATGGGCGTCCCGTCAACGATAAAAAGCGGATTGTTATTTGAAAAGGAAGCCTCACCGCGAATGGTGATCTTTGAAGAAGAACCCACGCCGGTAGCACCTTGTGAAACGGTGACACCGGCTAATTTTCCTGCAAGATTGTCGAGGAAGTTAGGCGCTTTTACCGCAGAAACTTCTTCTGCCTCGATGGTTTGCACTACATAGCCCAATTCTTTAGTCTCACGCTCGAGACCGAGCGCCGTGATGACTACTTCATCGAGGTCTGTAGTAGATTCTTGTAAAATGATATTGATGGTAGTTCGCCCGTTGATTGATGAGGTTTGGGTGATGAAGCCAATTGCTGAAAAGCGTAGTTCGTTGGCTGCAGCAGGAACATCTAGAGAAAACATTCCGTTTTCATCGGTTATCGTAGCAGCATCGGTATTTACGGCAATGACATTTACAAACGGCACGGTCGTCCCGTCGCTTGCAGTGGTTACCGTACCCGAAATGGTAGTTTGGCTATTGGCAACTGCACACAGCAAGAGCATTAGCCCAAAATAAAGGTGTTTCATTTTTTTTGTTTCTGATTAGTAAAGGAAAGCGGCTTGATTGTACAGAATACCGCGAGACAAATGGTGTTGTCCTAAATACTTAAACTAACCGGAGAACCCTTGTTGAAGTAGTTTTGATACTGAAAGGCATCGAAGAAGAACTTTTGGTTGGTGATTGGTTGAGTCCCTCTAAAATTTATGCGTAAAAGCAGTTTTTTGATTGAATATGGAAGTTGCCCGCGATCTAAAAGCGGCGCAATATCTGAAGCTGAATCTAAGTCGTGCAGCACCTCAAGGGTTCTAGCCTGAATCTTCTGCTCACGCACTTTTCTAAGAATGATTTGTGTGAGTTTTGAAGTTTGCCAAGGAAGTTCCAAAAGCGCTTGTGCATTAAAATACGCTTTGTTCAGTCCCATTAAATAAAACCCACCGTCAACGGAAGGACCAATGACCATTGGGCAGTTTTGCAATTCGCTTGCGGCGGTAAGTAAATGCTGCTTAGTTAAATGCGGACTGTCATTCCCAATACTGATGACATTGTCATATCCCAGATCATAAATTTCTGTAAAGGCTTGTGTATAGCGTTCAGCAAACGTGGAGCCTTTTTGATTCTTTTCAGAATAAGTAAAGAAGGGGAGTCCGCTTTGTTTTACCGTTTTTAAAGTCTGCCGATTAAGCGCTTTAAAGAGTTGCACGCCATTATGCATCGACTTGTGTCGCGCGTCTTCTTCCGCAGAGCGGGCAAAAATTAATATGGCGGTTTTAGTATTCAATAAAGCGGTAAATGCAACGCGTGCTTTTGGTTATTTTATGTTGAATTAAGCTACAGTTCCCTGACAGCTACTTCCTGCGCCGGCAGTACAGCCGTAGCAATGCTGAGAAATGATAATGTTACGATCGTTAAGCACATCCTCATTATATTCTGAAATATGCTTCACTTTTGAATTTACTTTTAAATCCAGCATTTGATTGAAATCACAATCGTACAACCAGCCGTCCCAACTAATCGAGATCGTATTAGTACACATCACATTCGCCACCGCAGCCGGGTTATAAGCCTCAACAAGTTGGTACATATAATCCTCGTAGTTTTCTGAAGCTATCAAGTAGTCCAAAAAACGTGCGATAGGAAGATTGGTGATCGCAAACAGATTATGAAACTGAATACCGAAATCTTCCATCAGGGCTTTTTTGAAATCCTTTTCCATTCCTGCTTGATCAGAAGGAAGGTAAGCACCGTTAGGATTGTACACGAGGTCCAAGCGCAAGTCACTGTCCGGCATTCCGTAGCCAACCGCATTTAATTCCTGTAAGGCTTTGATCGACTTGTCAAAAACACCTTCACCACGTTGCTTATCGGTTTTACCACGCGTCCAGTGCGGCATCGAGCTCACTACGTGCACATTGTGTTTTTTGAAAAACTCCGGCAGATCGTGGTATTTCTTATTGGCGCGAATGATCGTCAAGTTACTGCGCACGATAAAATCTTTAATCCCTGCTTTACTCGCTTCTTCTACAAAACGTCTGAAATTAGGGTTCATCTCAGGAGCGCCACCGGTAAGATCAAGCGTATGTGCGCCGGTGTTTTTGATCACTTCGAGACACTGCTCCATCGTTTCCCAAGTCATTATTTCTTTTCGATCTGGACCGGCATCTACGTGACAATGCTCACACACCTGATTACACATATATCCCACATTGATCTGAAGGATCTCCAGTTTTTTAGGTCGTAAAGGAAATTGATTGGTCTCTTTGATCTTCTCGGCAAACGTAGGAAGTTCGCCATCGGCAAAAATTCCACCGGATAAAATCTCAAGCTGTTTATTGGCTTGAGCAAGATCGTCGTGACGTTTATGTAGGGATTTTTTTGTTTCAGTAACAGGCATAAAAGCGTTTATTTTTCTTTTTCAATAGCGTCTAAGATAGGATTAAGTTTAAACAAATACGGTCTAAGTGCTACATTTCTAGCTTATTCACTTTATTCATCATCATTGTACCGTGTACGAGGGTAGCACCACTCTTGATTGCAGCACCTACGTGAATGGCTTCCATCATTTGTTCTTTGGTCACGCCGCGTTGCAGGGTGTCTTTGGTATATGCATCGATGCAATACGGGCACTGCTCGGTGTGCGCAACGGCAAGCGCAATAAGGGCTTTTTCTCGTGCGGTAAGCGCACCTTCTTCAAAAACTTTTCCGTAGTAATCAAAGAATTTTGTGCCCAGTTCCTCGCTCCATTCGGTGATCTTACCAAATTTTCTCAGGTCTGCCGGGTCGTAATAATTGTTATTAGCCATTTGTTTTTTGTTTTGAGTTATAAAAAGCATAACTACATGAGTAGTTACGGAGATAATAGTGTTGTGGTTTTTTTAATGCGGAAAAACCCTAAAGTTTTTCAATAAGCTGCGTAAAAAGTGTAACCATATCAGGTTCTGCTTTTCCGGCGGCAGCCATAATATCCTGAATGTCTACAGGCGCTAGATTTTCTGGGTCGCACTCATCGGTAATTACCGAAACGGCAGCAACCGGTAAATCGAGGTGATTGGCGACAATCACTTCAGGAACGGTACTCATCCCAACCGTGTCAGAGCCAATGATTTTAAGAAATCTATATTCAGCACGGGTTTCTAGTTGTGGGCCAACTACAGATGCATAAACACCTTCGTGCAGCGTAATTCCTTCTGTCTTTGCGATATCTTTTAAAATACCACGCATTTCAGCATCGTATGGCGCGCTCATATCAGTAAAACGCGAACCTAATTGCTCAACCCCTTTAAAAGCTAGAGGAGAACTTCCTTGAAGGTTGATATGGTCTTCAATAAGCATAATCTCGCCTTTTTTAAAGTTGAGGTTGATCGCTCCGGCTGCATTGCTGATGAGTAGTTTTTTTATGCCGAGTTCGTTCATAACACGCACCGGGTAGCTCACATCGCGCAGGGTGTAGCCTTCATAAATATGAAAACGTCCTTGCATCACGATCACTTTTTTTCCGCCTAAGGTTCCGTAGATCAATTTCCCGGTATGGAATTCAACCGTGGCGGTTGGGAAGTTGGGAATGTGGTTGTAACTCACCGAGCTGATGATCTCAACTTTGTCTACAAATTGGCCAAGACCGGTGCCTAAAATGATACCGATTTCGGGAGCTTCAAAACCGCGCTCTTTTAAAAACTGCGCAGATTCTTCAATAAATTTTTTCATGGATTTTTTATTTCAAATGTTCTGGTAAAAAAGGCTTGAAGGCCTCGATACCTTTTATGTCTTCGTAATAGTCTACATCATTACGGGTTTCTAGCAATTTAACAGATTCTGAACTTAAATCGGCAAGCGTGTCTTTAAGAACGGTTTCGGTCCCCCAAGTTTTATTGCTGAAAAGTTCTGGCTTTAGGAAGGTCATTCCGAGTAAATAATACCCGCCGTCTTCAGCCGGACCAACCACAAAATCGTGATCATCAAGCGCTGAAAATGCTTCTTCTAGATCTTTTTGAGAAAGGTCATACATATCGCTGCCAATGATGATCGCTTTTTTATAACCGCTGGCAAAAGCAGTTGAAAATGCTTTTTGCATTCGAGCTCCCAGATCATCACCGTGCTGGAGTTTTTTGCTAAACGTGTTTTCATCCCAATAATCTGAAGCACGTATTTTTTCAGAATAAAAAACCTGTTTATCTAGGCTTAAATTTTGGGTGATGCTAACCGTATGCTGAAGCAAAAATTTATAGATCTCAAGCGCAGCAGCATCGCCTACACCGCCGGCAAGTCGGGTTTTTACTTTACCTAATTCGGGATTACGGGTAAAGATCAAAAGGGCTTTATCTGAGGTAGGGAAATGAAATTCTGTCTCGAAATCTTTTTCAGAATCGGTGTCTTTTTTGCTTAATAGACCCATTGAATGTTGTTAATTGATAAAAGTCAAATTTAATGAACCGGGATTCCCGTCCTTAAATAATCTTCCCAATTTTTTGAAAAGGTATGTACTTTTTGAGTGGTTTTGCCTTTAGCATCCACGATTTTAAAGCCTGCATCTTTCCAGGCAAAAATTCCGCCGTAGAGGTTATTCACGGTTTTGCCGGTTTTACGCGCAAGTTTTTCGCCAAAATCTTCGCTGCGAATTCCCACCGAGCAATAGACCACTACCGGTTTTTTTGAATTCATTAAAGAGTCTAAGAATGCATCTTCAGTTTTTTCTCCCACCCAAACGGCTCCGGGAAGATGGCTTACGTCAAATTCTTCCTTTTTTCGCGTGTCTAAAATAGCAAAAGCTTCAGTGTTCATTTTGAGCTGCTGTACAGAAATGTATGGTATGCTGCGGGTATTATAGGTGTCCAGCAACTTGTCGATAGATTTTTTCTGACAAAAACCTATAAACGGAATTAAAAGCACAACGAGCAATTTGAATTTCATGAAATAGTTTTAAAAAGGCTGATCCTTATTTCTGGTAAAACTTACGAAGAAAGCCTTTTTTTGGTTTGATTTTTATAAAAATGTGAAGCTCGTGAATTATAGTCTGCTTCAAAAAGACCTGTTTAAATAAGCGCAGTTTCCCTTTAGTATTTTATATATTTAGCTTTAAAAACAACTTTCCTTTGATTACAATAGAACCCTTTGATACAACAGAAGATGGACGCCCGGTTTTAAGCGTAAAACTGAAAAATACGTCTGGAATGGAAGCGCATTTTATCACCTATGGCGCGATTTTACAACGATTAATTGTTCCTGATGGCGACGGTTTTACTGATGTGGTTTTGGGGTATAACGATTTGCATTCCTATGAAGAAGATCAGATTTTTATGGGACAATTAGTAGGTCGAAGCGCAAACCGAATCGCTAATGCTACCGTGAGCCTCGACGGGAAAAAAGTCGCTTTGAGTGCCAACGAAGGAACAAATCATCTTCACGGCGGTTTTGAAGGTTTTGGGAAAAAGCTTTGGGAGGTTGCTGAACTAGAAGATGAGGTGGTTTTTTCCTATTTGAGTAAAGATGGTGAAGAAGGTTATCCCGGGAATTTGGAGACTAAAATGTTTGTTAAACTGACTGGAGAAAATGCGCTTGAAATGCGCTTAGAAGCCACAACTGACAAAGAAACTGTTGTGAATCTAACCCGTCATGAATATTTCAATCTGAATCCGTCAAGCGGAGAAGGAATTGCAAAGCATCAACTGTTGATCAATGGAGAAGGAATTTTACCAAAAACAGAGCAAAACGTTCCTGACGGAAGTGTAAAACCGGTTGAGAATACGCCGTTTGACTTGCGCGAACTCAGTATTTTAGAACAGCCACTTGAACAACTTGAAGGCGGTTTCGATCACAATTATGTTTTAGAAAAATACAGTAAAGAAGTGCCGGCTGCCGTACTCGCGGCGCCTTCGGGCACACCTAAATTAGAATTGTATTGCACCCAACCGGGAATACAGTTTTACAGCGCCAACGGAATTGAAAAAATTGAAAATAAGACAGGAACGATTCAAGGTCCTTCGCCGGCTTTGTGTTTAGAACCGCAGTTTTTCCCGGATACGCCCAATCATCCCAATTTTCCGTCAACGGTTTTAAAACCTGGAGAACAGTATAAGCATACCATCACGTATAAATTTTTATAAATGGATACTTCACACATCATCGCTTTTGATCAGGGCACAACCAGTACTCGGGCCATTTTATTTGATGAGCACGGTAAGGTTGTTGCTATTTCGCAAAAGGAATTGAAACAATATTACCCGAAATCAGGTTGGGTAGAGCACGATCCTGAGATGATCTTTCAAGATCAGAAAGAAGTTTTTGAAGCGGTAATCACAAAGGCAAACGTTCCGTTAGAAGCTATAAAAGGAATTGGGATTACCAATCAACGTGAGACCACAATTGTTTGGGATAAAAAAACGGGAGAACCGGTATACAATGCGATTTGCTGGTTAGATAAGCGTACCGAAGCCATTTGTGAAGGGTTACGGGAGCGCGGACTTTCAAGATATATTCTGAAAAATACCGGACTTGTAATCGACAGTTATTTTTCGGCAACCAAAATAAAGTGGATTCTCGATAATGTTGAAGGTGCACGTGAGAAGGCCGAAGCCGGCGATTTGCTCTTTGGAACGGTAGACAGTTGGTTGATCTACAAGTTCACAGGCAAACACGTCACCGACCACACCAACGCTTGCCGAACGATGTTGTATAACATTAAAGATTTGACTTGGGATGAAGAGTTGCTTGAAGAATTAGCGATCCCAAAAACCATGTTACCTCAGGTGCAGCCATCATCTTCAGATTTTGGAACGATAACCTATCAAGATTCAAAATTTCCAATTTATGGAGTTGCGGGAGATCAACAGGCGGCGCTTTTTGGTCAAGGCGGCTATAAATCAGGAATGGCAAAAAACACATATGGAACAGGTTGTTTTATGCTGCTCAATACCGGAAAGAAACCTTCCTTTTCTAAAAACGGACTCATTACAACCCTGTGCTGTACGCTTGAAGACAAAACGCCAAAATATGCTTTAGAAGGAAGTGTTTTTGTAGGAGGAGCTTCTATTCAATGGTTGCGGGATCAGGTAGGAATTATTGAGAATGCCGAAGAAACCAATGCAATTTGTCAAAGTATTCCGCCGCTTGAAGACCTGTTTTTTGTTCCTGCATTCAACGGTCTTGGAGCGCCTTATTGGGACGGAAACGCCAAAGGAAGTATTCAAGGTTTAACCTTTTCTACGGGTCGTAAAGAACTCGTGAAAGCTACTGTGGAAGCGCTTGCATATCAAGTAACCGACTTGATCAAAGCGATGGAAGAAGACAGCGGCAAGCAAATAAAAACCTTGAAGGTTGACGGTGGTGCTTGTGCTAATGATTACCTGATGCAGTTTCAGGCAGATCTTTTAGATGCGCAGGTTGACCGCCCAGAAATGTTAGAAGTTACCGCCTGGGGTGCAGCCTTATTAGCGGGTATCAAAGTGGGTATTTGGACCCAAAAGGATATTGCCGGTTTACGCACTGCAGATCAGGTTTTTGAACCAAAGATGGGCGTGCGTGAGCGCAATCATAAACAACAAGGTTGGGAGCTTGCGGTGATGCGTACACGTTCGGGGTATGCAGAGGCGGTAGAGAAAGAAAAGAAACAATTGCGTTTCAGTATCATAGACCGTAAACGCTATATCAAAAAGGCGAAGAAGAAAAAATTTGACCTGGTCATTATTGGTGGCGGAGTTACCGGAGCCGGGATCGCGCTTGACGCAGCGACCCGTGGTATGAGCGTTTGCCTGATCGAGAAAAATGATTTTGCCTCAGGAACCAGTAATAAAAGTACCAAATTGGTACATGGCGGTCTGCGTTATTTAAAACAGATGGAAATCGGTCTGGTTAAAGAATCAGGGACTGAGCGCGCCATCGTACACAAGTTGGCGCCGCATCTTGTCGTACCGGAGAAAATGCTACTGCCGCTTATTGAAGGTGGGCAATATGGTAAGTTCTTGACTTCTATCGGACTTAAAGTTTATGACTTGCTAGCTAATGTAGACGATGATGATAAGCGACGTATGTTGACCAAAGAAGAAACTCTTGAGCGCGAACCCATACTTGATGAAAGCACGTTATTGGGAGGAGGTTTTTACGCAGAATACCGTACAGATGATGCGCGACTTACGGTAGAGCTGATGAAAAAAGCAGCCGGCTTTGGTGCAATTTGTCTCAATTATTGTGAGATGGAAGATTTTGTCTACAACTACAAAGGCAAGATCACCGCAGTAAACTGCAAGGATCACAACACAGGAAAAACCTTTGAAGTAGAAGGAAGAACTTTTGTTTCTGCGACAGGACCCTGGGTTGATAAGCTACGGAAGAAAGACCAGTCGATGAATAACAAGCATTTGCATTTGACAAAAGGTGTGCATTTGGTCTTTCCGAAAGAAAAATTACCCGTACATCAATCGCTCTATTTTGACGTACCAGACGGCCGAATGATCTTTGCAATTCCGCGGGGAAGAGTGACTTATGTGGGAACCACAGATACCAATTACTCCGGGAGCTTAGATCGCGTAGTGGCAACTAAAGCCGATACTAAGTACTTGCTCAATGCCGTAAACGGGACTTTTCCAGATATAAATTTGACCGAAGAAGACATCGAGTCGAGCTGGGCAGGGCTGCGTCCATTGATTCACGAGGATGAGAAAGATCCTTCAGAATTATCGCGAAAGGATGAGACCTTCATCAGTAAAAGTGGTCTGATCTCTATTGCCGGAGGAAAGCTTACCGGATACCGTAAAATGGCGCAACGCGTTAATGAAACCGTAAGTAAGCGACTTAAAGAGAAGTTTGGCAAAACCTACGATGAGTCGCGAACGCAACACATCGCATTGACTTCCCACGCGATGCGTAATACTCAAGAGGTTGAAGATTACCAAAAGTATCTGGAGCAGGAATTAGATTTTCTTCAAATTGAGAATGCAGCGTTTAAAGCTTGGTATCTCGTTTCAACTTACGGAAAGCAAACCGATATCATTAAAAACAAGATCAATTACTTTAGAGATGCAGATGTAAATGATCGGCTATTGCGCGCCGAATTGTGGTACAGTGTAAATTATGAAATGACTAACAGTCTTGCAGATTTCTTTGTGCGTCGTACCGGCCGACTGTATTTTAACATCGAGACCGTAGCTCAATACCGTCATATTGCAGTTCAGGATTTTGTCAATTACTTAGATTGGGATGAAGCACGAGTGGCTTTTGAAAACAAGAAGCTTGACGAATTGATTTACGATGCGACGCATTTTTATGAATCTGAGATTCTTAGCTAATTTTCTGCTTAAGCTTTCTACCTCTTAATAATTAAACGTTATTTTTACGCTTAAATAAATAGCCCAATGGATAAAGGATTTTTAATAGATATGGACGGAGTCATTTACAGCGGTAATGACTTGATTCCGGGAGCAGATACATTTATAAAAACATTACAGGATCGGGAAATTCCGTTCTTGTTTATGACCAATAACAGTCAGCGTAGTCCTATTGATGTCGTAAATAAATTACGCCCGATGGGAATTCATATTAAAGAAGATAATGTATACACCAGCGCGATGGCAACGGCTTGGTTTTTAGGGTTTACAAAACCTAATGGAACGGCTTACGTTCTGGGTGAGGGCGGACTTCTAAGCAGCTTGCACGAAAACGGATACAGCTTGGTGACCCAAGATCCTGATTATGTGGTTGTAGGAGAAGGCCGAAATTTCACTTTAGAAATGGCTAACAATGCAGTAGATATGATTCTTGGTGGCGCTAAATTGATCGCGACCAATTTAGATCCATCGCCAAAGAAAATCGGCTGGTCTAACCTAGGAATCAAAGCGATCGTGAAAATGATCGAGGAAGCCACCGGTCGTAAAGCTTTTTCGGTAGGAAAACCGAGCCCGGTGATGATGCGTGCTGCACGTAAAAAGTTAGGTTTGACTACAGATCAAACCATCGTTATTGGAGATACGATGGATACCGATATTTTAGGCTCTATCCAAATGGGATATAAAACGATCTTAACCCTTTCTGGAGTATCTAAGCAGAAAGATATAGGTACCTATGCTTTTGGGCCCGATATGATCATTGACTCACTTAAGGATTTTAACATCGACGAGGCTTTAGAAAAGCTTTCTGTTGAAAATAAAGTAGCAGAATTTTGAAAATACTAGTAACCGGCGGACTCGGATTTATAGGTTCGCACACCGTTGTTGAATTACAGAATGCAGGATATGAGGTCGTTGTAATTGATGATCTGTCTAATGCTTCTGTAGAGGTTTTAGATGGTATTGAAGCCATCACCGGCAAGAAGCCAGAATTTGAAAAACTGGATCTAAGAGATCGCAATGCCGTTTCAGCTTTTTTTAAAAAATATGCAGACGTAAGCGGAGCGATTCATTTTGCTGCTTCTAAAGCAGTTGGAGAGAGTGTTCATAAGCCGTTGCTGTATTATGAAAACAATCTAAGCTCGTTAGTTTATTTGTTGAAAGAACTCACAGAAAAAGCTTCAGCTAACTTTATTTTTAGTTCGTCATGTACGGTTTATGGCCAAGCCGATGAACTTCCTATTACTGAAAATGCACCCGTAAAACCAGCAGAATCACCTTACGGAAACACCAAGCAAATCGGTGAAGAGATCATTAGAGATACGGCCAAGGTTTACGAGAATTTCAATGCCATTGCATTGCGCTATTTTAATCCTATAGGCGCACATGAAAGTGTAGAGATAGGCGAGTTGCCGCTAGGCGTTCCGCAGAATTTAGTGCCATTTATAACGCAAACTGCTGCAGGATTGCGTGACGAGCTTAGTGTGTTTGGAAATGATTATCCTACCGAAGACGGTACGTGTGTACGCGATTACATTCACGTGGTTGACTTGGCTAAAGCTCACGTAAAAGCATTGACCCGCTTGGTAGAACATGAGAATAAAACCAATTACGAAGTCTTTAATTTAGGAACCGGAACAGGAAGTTCTGTTCTTGAAGTTATTGAGACTTTTGAAAGAGTTTCAGGAGTCAAATTACCTTATAAAATCGTAGATCGAAGAGAAGGCGATGTGGTTGCAGCTTATGCAGACACAGAACATGCCAATAACGAACTTGGTTGGAAATCAGAATTAACACTTGCTGATGCACTGGATTCTGCCTGGAAATGGGAGAAAAAAGTACGCGGCATTAAATAATTGAATGACCGGTTTGAAAAACTGAAAAAGCCCAAATCAATCTGATTTTGGGCTTTTTTTATTTGTGAAAACTGAAAATTTACAGCTTGCGCGTACTGTTTCTGATGACCAATTCGGTTTCTATAACTTCTTGTTGGGGAGCTTGCTTTTCTTTAGCATTGATGTTTCGTATCGCGATTTCAATCGCTTTTTTTCCCATGATTTCCGCTTGTTGTTTTACAGTGGTAACCGAAGGGAAATAATTGCGCGCCAGCGTTCCATCAGTAAATCCTATCACACTTACATCATTAGGAACTTCCAGCCCTTTGGTACGAATCGTATTCATTGCATAGATCGCGCTCGATTCATCTGTCGTGATCAAAGCATCTATTTCATTCTTGTCAAGAAAAGTTCCTAAATCTTGTTCCAGCGTTGCTAGTTTGGTATATAAAACTTTAGGAACCGCACCTTCTTCTTTAGAAACGGCGGCTTGATATCCCGCGAGTCTTTTATTTCCCACCGAAGTGTTGCTTAAAGTAGAAAGAAAGCCTACGTTTTTACAGCCGGTATTAAACAGATAGCTGGCAGCTTCAAACGCTCCAGAAAAATCATTGATCACTACACTATCGCAGGCAACATCTGTATTGGCGCGATCAAACATTACCATCGGAATATCATAATGCAAAATATCATTAAGATGTTCTATTTCGTTGGTTTCTTGTGTTTCTGAAGTGAGACTTATGATAATCGCATCTACCGAAACATCGCTAAGCATATTGAGACTTTGCTTTTCCTTTTCTAGAGATTCGTTAGAAATACAGGTGACCAAACTATAGCCGTTTTTGGTGGCTTCTTCTTCCATACCCACAATAACTTTTGCAAAAAAGTTATGCATGATATTCGGAATCACAACGCCTAGCGTGTTGGTTCGGCTGCTTTTAAGACCGCGTGCCATTGCATTAGGACGGTATTTAAGTTGTCTTGCAGCTGTTTTGACCAAGAGTTTTGTTGATTCACTAATCTCAGGGCTATCAGCAAGTGCTTTTGAAACGGTCGAAATCGACAATTTCAAATGTTCAGCAATTCCTTTTAATGTAGTTTTAGTTGGCATGTTACTCTTTAGTGTAATGTGTGTCTGCTAAATTACGTAAAGTTTCGGCAGCCATCTCTGCAGTAATGTCTCTTTGTGGAGTTGCAAACATTTCATAACCTACCATAAACTTTTTAACCGTTGCCGAGCGCAGTAATGGAGGATAGAAGGACATATGAAAATGCCAGCAGTCCCAATCTTGACCATCTGTAGGCGCCTGGTGAATTCCTGAACTATACGGGAATGAAGTCTTAAACAGATTATCGTATTTAATAGTCACCGCTTTAATGATCTTTGCATAATCTTTACGCTCTTCTTCAGAAAGGCTTAAAATCGTTTTATGCTGTTTTTTTGGAACGATCATTACTTCATAAGGCCATACCGCCCAGTACGGAACTAAAGCTACAAAATGTTCTGTTTCTACAACGATGCGCTCTTTAAGTTGTAATTCTTCCTTTAAATATTCAGCTAGAAGACTAACGCCGTTATTGCTCCAATATTCTCGTAGTTGTTTGTTTTTCTTTGCTACTTCTTGCGGGATGGTGCGTTGTGCCCAGATCTGCCCGTGTGGATGCGGATTACTACACCCCATCACGGCTCCTTTATTTTCAAAAATCTGCACGTGATTGATATCGGTTTTTTTGCCCAATTCGCGATATTCTTTTTGCCAAAGCGCAATTACTTTGTCAATATTTTCGGTTTCCATTACCGGTAAGGTGAGCGAGTGATCTGGCGAGAAACAAACCACTTTGCAAATTCCACTTTCCGATTCTGCTTTCAATAAACCCGACTTAAATTTTGCCTGAGGGACATCATTTTTTAGGGCTGCAAAATCATTAACAAACGACCAAGGCTCTTTGTAATCCTCATTTTGATGACCTCCGGCGCGCTCGTTACCCGGGCATAAATAACATTTAGGATCATACGAGGGGCGCTCTTCAACAGTGACATCTTCCTCTTTTCCTTGCCAGGGGCGTTTGGTTCTATGAGGAGAGACCAAAATCCATTCTCCGGTTAAAATATTATAACGTCTGTGTGAATTATCATTAAAATCTACCATAGTGAGGCTTATTTGTTTATTGAATACGTTTTCCGCCATTTGCCGGCATTGCAGTAAATGCGGTAAGCTTGATATTAAATTCTTTGCGATATGCTTTTTCGGCTGCTTCAATATACGCTAGAATTTCGTCTTCGTGAATTAGGTTTATCGTACAGCCGCCAAAACCGCCACCCATCATACGACAGCCTAAAACGGCATCGTGGTTTTTAGAAAAATCGGTAAGGAAATCCAGCTCTTTACAGCTTACTTCATATTTATGCTGAAGTCCTTCATGTGAACCGTACATAAGCTTACCAAATTCTTCCAGATTTTCTTCCTTTAAAGCTTTGGCAGCTGCTTCAACACGCTGATTTTCTTCTAGGACATACTCACAACGCTTAAAAACGACAGGTTCAAATGCGTCCTGATGTTTTTGCAATTGCTCTAAAGTTACATCACGCAGCGAAGAAATCTCAGGATACCATTTTTGTAGTAAGCTAACGCCCGCTTCACATTCCGCTCTGCGTACATTGTATTCGCTTGTAGATAAACTGTGAGAAACATTAGTATTAAGCAATAATAATTTATAAGGCTCTATCGCAAACGGAAGCAATTTGTAATCTAAGCTCTCGCAGTCTAATTGAATCACGTGATTTTCTTTACTCATCACCGAAGCAAACTGGTCCATAATACCGCACTTGGTTCCTACATAATTATGCTCTGCCATTTGCGATAATTTGATGATCTCCAAATCGGTTAGACCAAGATCAAACAATTCATTAAGACCTTTTGCCAGACCGCATTCTAAAGCAGCCGAAGAACTAATCCCGGCTCCCATAGGCAGATTGCTGTACATCATGCAGTCAAAGCCGGCGAGTGTTTTGCCCAACTTTTTAATCTCTTCGGTCACACCAATGATATAGTGCGTCCACTCGGCATCATCTGTGGTTGCCTTGTGGAGGTCGTAGGTATAGCTGGTGTTGTAATTAAGACTGTTTATACGACATTGAGATGTGGTTCCATTCTTTTTTAAATGAAACTGGATCGTTTTGTCGATCGCGGTGGGCATCACAAAACCATTATTATAATCGGTGTGTTCACCAATCAAGTTTACCCTCCCCGGAGAGTTGATGATTACTTCTGCACGAAAAGCTCCTAATTGTGCGGTGTGCTCGGGCGACTGTGTAGCTATTAGATTTTCCAAAATACCGTAGGTGATTTAGCTTGTTGCTGTTATTGAATGTCAAAGATACAAATAATATTAAATGTAAATTTTACGTTTAATAAATATTATAAGTATTTTTCAGAATTGTTATGCGATGGACTTGAAGAATGAATTAATTGATTCATTTTGAAGCGATAATATTTTATAGCTGAAGCTTCTCCTTACCGCATTTTCTGGGGAGCATTCTCTGGGCTGAAAATCTAAATCTAAAATTCACGTCATAAATTCTTGTTGTGAATGAAAATTGACGCATTTTTGTAGGATTTTGACATTTTTAAAACATAAAAATAAAAGCGGGCAATTTGAAAAAGCTACCTTTGCCTTTTTTGAAAAACGTTGTAGCTACAGCAACTACAACGGTGTAGCTAATCTAAAGATTATTTTATGGCATTAATTTCCTTTTTAGCATTTACAATTTTAGTAGCAGTCATCTCATGGTTGGCTGTGCGAAAGTCTGATGAGTCAACTTCAGATGGGTATTTTTTAGGAGGGCGAAGTTTAACCGCAGGTGTAATTGCAGGTTCACTATTACTCACCAACCTTTCTACCGAGCAAATCGTGGGACTTAACGGTAGTGCTTATAAAGATGGACTTTCAGTTATGGCGTGGGAGACGCTTGCAGCTTTATCTATTGTAGTGACTGCGATTTTCTTATTGCCGCGATATTTAAAAGGAGGAATTACTACCGTACCTCAATTTTTGGCAGAACGTTTTGATACCACAACCAAGACCATAACCTCCGGCTTGTTTTTAACCGGCTATGTGGTGGTGTTGCTTCCGGTGATTTTATATTCAGGATCTGTTGCCATAAGCGGAATGTTTGACGTACCTACTTTGCTGGGCGTTTCTGATACCACAGCGCTGGTTATTTGTATTTGGGGAATCGGGATCATCGGTTCTATTTATGCGGTTTTTGGCGGATTGAAAGCAGTTGCAGTTTCAGACAGTATTAATGCCGTAGGTTTGATTATTGGAGGTGTCATGATTCCTGTTTTTGGTTTGATGGCTATTGGTGACGGAAGCGTTCTAGAGGGTTTAAGTACATTAGTAGATGCAAATCCTGAGCGTTTTGATTCTACCGGAGAGCCTGGCCAAGAAGTGCCTTTTGCAACTATTTTTACAGGAATGATGCTTGTGCAACTTTTCTATTGGGGAACTAATCAGCAAATTATTCAAAGAGGATTGGGAGCAAAAAGTTTAGCTGAAGGTCAAAAAGGACTTTTGCTTGCTGCGTTCTTGAAGATTTTAGGTCCTATTATTCTCGTATTGCCGGGAATGATCGCGTATTATTATTTTGAAGGCGGACTTGACAGCAGTGATCTAGCGTATCCAGAATTGGTGCGTGCAGTGTTGCCAAAACCTTTAATGGGCTTCTTTGCAGCGGTATTGTTTGGAGCAATTTTGAGTTCGTTTAACAGTGTGTTGAATAGTTCTGTAACCTTGTTCGGTATTGATATTTACAAGCAACATATCAATAAAGAAGCATCAGAAAGCGTGGTTGTAAAATATGGGAAGATCTTTGGGGTTTGCCTGGCACTTGCAGCGATGTTCATCGCTCCTTTGATTGCAAATGCAGGAAGTTTATTCAGTTATTTGCAAGAGATCAATGGTATTTATAGTATTCCGATTTTTACCATTATCGTGGTAGGGTATTTTACAAAACGCGTACCGGCGATTGCCGCAAAAATAGGAATCGTGTCAGGTTCTATTCTATACATCATCAGTCAGTTTGTGATGAAGCCTTATTTTGGAGAAGAGAATTATCCACATTATTTACACGTGATGGCCATTCTATTTGTGACCAATATCATTATTATGTTGATCATAGGAAAAATTGCTCCAAGAAAAGAGCCTTTCGTACTGGAGTACACCAAAAAAGTTTCGATAGAACCGTACAAATATGTAAATCAAGTAGGGCTTGTGATCTGTTTAATTGTGGTAGGTATTTACATCTATTTCGCAAAATAGAGACGGTCTAATACGTTATCAAAAAGCCCATTTTTCAATGGGCTTTTTTTATGGAAGAAATTCTTTAGAATAATTGTATATATTGCTGAAAATAATAAATATGTATAAAGTAGTATTTTTTCTGTTTGTAGTGTTTACTGCAAATCTTCAGGCTCAAGAACCTACTCAGATCGCTGTAGAAAAATCGGTTTGGGGAGTTCAAACGGGTTTACTCGGAATATGGGCTCACAATGAATCGCGATTAACTTCGTCAGTTGCTTTGCGTTCTGAACTTGGCTTTGACGGTGGTTTTTGGGGAGCAGGCGATACTTTTGATTACGCACTCCTTCCGGTGCTGCGCATCGAGCCGCGTTGGTACCGCAATTTAAATAGAAGAGTGCGCAAAGGAAAGTCGATAGCCGGGAATTCTGCAGATTTTTTAAGTCTGAAGTTTGCATTGCTTCCCGATTTATTTTCCATTTCAAGCGAAGATACTATAGACGTTGTTTCTTCAGCAGGTGTTACTTTCAATGCCGGAATGCGGCGTGTTTATGGACAACATTTCAGTTTTGAGTTGGGATTGGGAGCAGGAGTAGCGGCCAATCTTGAAGAGCCTTATCTAAGTGCAGATCCCTATTATTTTCTACCCGATATTTTTCTAAGACTAGGATATTCATTTTAATCGTTCAACATTTCAGAATGTACCCTAGATGAACAGAAGTTTAAAGTAAGCCACCTCAGGGCAAGCTCTTGAGTTATTGTTTGGAAACAAATGTGCAATTTCGTGGCAAGCCTGTCTGTATTCTAAGGTTTGTGCAAATTTTTATG
>CESC01036803.1_pt1 | contig 128374 bp, 117 predicted proteins | sample 531131 | NCBI WGS metagenome assembly CESC01 (sample SAMEA2621295, study PRJEB7988) | marine metagenome | biome: marine biome (ENVO:00000447); feature: mesopelagic zone (ENVO:00000213); material: "saline water (ENVO:00002010), including plankton (ENVO:xxxxxxxx)" | depth 800 m
AAACTTTTAAAAACTGTCAACCTATTTTAGGACGACTCATTAAAACTAATTTATTATGATTTGGGGAATAAATTATTCGTTTGAGGCTAATGTAGAAGTAGCATTGGTATCTTCTTGGAAAGCTACACCTTCATTATAATTATCAAAATTGTTAGCCGCTAGTGCAAGTGTCTTAAGATTTTTCATATTCTTAAGTTCTACTGGTACTACGCCTGCCAATTGATTATTAGAAAGATTAAGTTCTTTTAAGTTTTCTAATTTAAGAACTGCTAATGGAAGGTTACCATTAAGGTTGTTATCAAAAAGATTTAAAACTTCAAGATTTTCAAGTTTACTCACGTCATTAGATATACTACCACTTAGATTATTGCTGGTAAGCATTAGTTGCTCCAGTTTAGTTAAGTTATAAATACTCTCTGGCAACTTACCGTCTAGCATATTTCCGTTAAGAACTAAAACTTTTAGATTTTTAAGGTTTCCTATAGAGCTTGGAAGTTCTCCTTGAATTCTATTAAAGAATAATTCAAGAGTTACAAGGGCATCAAGATCACCTAATGACTCTGGTAAGTGACCGTTGAGGTTATTCATACTTAAATTAAGACCAACCACATTATTGTTTATCACGCGTACACCGTGCCAAGTAGAAACATCAGCATCAAGATTCCAAGTAGTATTCCACTCAGAACCATTTGTGGCGTTGTATAAATCAATTAAAGCTTGCTTCTGATTGCTAGAAACCTCAGCAAAAGCTGATAAGCTTAGGAATGCTACTGCGAAAAGAGTAAAAATTGATTTCATAGTGGGTTGATTAATTTGTTTAACAACGTAAATATAATACCGTTTAACCCTAAAAAGCAATTATAATCGATGAAATACACAGTAATTATTATATAATTAGTAAATAGTTGTTTTATACAATTAAAAAACAGTTGTTTTGTACAATTTTCACAAGGTATTTGTTAGTTTGAAAGTTGCTTTTCACAGGTAAAACTAACTCAATCAATGTTTTAAAGTAGTATTTTTCTTACTTAATTACAGTTCAAATGCCTAAATGTGCATTTCGTCTAAAGTAAATGAGTCTGATTTTTTAAAATCAGACTCATTACCAACTAAAAACTAATATAAAACAAACAACAAACGTTAAGAAATCGAGCAGGAATACTCGATTTAAAACATAAAAAGAAATTGAAACCAATTTTCTTCTTGGCTAATTTGTTCTAAGATAGCTAATTACAAGTATTAAAAGCAAATAAAATCGATAAAATACAATCGTTTGCTTTTTGTAAGTGGTGTTGTAAGTTTTTTTAGACTAACGAGGATGGCGCTATTTATTCAATACTGTAAATTGAATGCTTAAAAGCTTTCGCGGAGGACTATTTACCTATAACTTTTTTGAGATTTCAGCTAGTATTTCCTCATTAACAATATGTTTACCCTCAAAGGGAAGGATGTTCAGCCTTTCATCAAAAAGTTCTTTTGCTAAGGAGGTTTGCTGCTTCAGTCTGGAATTATTTAAAAGTGCGTCTTCTTTTCCGTAGGTAAGAAAACCTTTGGTCTTTTTAAATGTATCTTTATCGATATCTTTTGGAATACTTCCTGAATGCACAATAAAAGAATCACACGAAATTGAGCGCCGACTAATCCAGCGGCTTGCAACCGAAACACCTTGAGAAAAACCCATAACGCAAAACTTAATATGACTATTTAATTTGGGTTGTATTTCTGTCATATAAACTTGGTCAAGGTAGTTCAGTACGTTTTCGATTTCTATATCTGTATTTTCACGCGTAAGCCAAGAAGCGCCAACGTATTTATAGCGTTTGTCCTGATAATATTTGCTGGGAGCCTGTGGTGCGATGATGTAATGCTTTTCAGGATCAAGTTTTTCAAAATGGTCTAAAAAGTATTTGGTTAAATGACCCAGGCCGTGACAAACCATCCAGATCACTTCAGTTTTGAGGGTGAATGTGTTGAGTGTCTGATAGGTGTTTGTCGTAGTATAGCTTACGGTTTTTTCTTCGCGCATCATGTAGGTTTAAGTATCTTTACCATTATAATAAGAACCGTTTAAAAGTTCTTTTCTTAGATAGCTTTAGAGCAAATTAAAGCAATAGCTGGAACTTGTATAAAGCTTCAGCAGCATATTTAAGAACGTTAATATATAAGACATGTTTCAAGATAATAAAGAAGAGGCACTCAAGCGTTGCAATGCTATTTGTAAGAATACATTGATGGAAACACTGAATATTGAGTTTATTGATATTGGTGCAGATTTTCTTACGGCATCTATGCCGGTAAATGAAAGGGTTCATCAACCTGACGGAGTTTTACACGGCGGAGCTTCGGTAGCCTTAGCAGAGAGTGTAGGAAGTGCAGCCAGTATGATGTTTCTAGATATCTCAAAAGTTTTTGTGCGCGGTATAGAGATTTCTGCAAATCACGTAAAGAGTATTGCCAGCGGAAAAGTTTTTGCTCGAGCCACTTTTATTCATAAAGGTCGTACCACGCAATTATGGGAGATTAAAATCACCAACGAACAGGACGAATTGATCTCTCTTGTAAAACTTACCACCATTGCCTTACCCAAAAAATGAACATGACCCAGAAGGAATTTATTGCTAAAATAGAGGATCTATACGCCCAGCATTTACCTTTTGTAGTATACCGAAAGCCTGAAGCTACAGAGGTGTCTTTGCTTTTTCAAGAGGACGACAGCTTGTTATTTACTGAAGATTTTCAAGAACGCGGTTTTGTTTTTGCACCCTTTGATTGGGATAAGAAAGCAATATTGCTATCGGGATCTCCTGAAGTTTTTACACTAGAAGCTCAAAGCGACGAGATGCCGGTTACTTCTACTGTAACTTGGCAGACTGAAAATCCTCAAGTGCATATTGATTTGGTAAATAGAGCGGTAGCTCAAATTCAGAAAGCCGATTTGCAAAAAGTGGTGCTTTCGCGAAAGCAAAACATCAGCATTCCGCAGACGAGTCCGGTGGGTTTATTTTTAGCACTGAACAAAAAATATACAACCGCTTTTACCTATTTATGGCATCATCCTAAAGTTGGTACTTGGTTAGGCGCCACTCCCGAAACGCTTTTAGCTTTAAATGGAAGAAGTCTGGAGACTATGGCTTTAGCCGGTACACAGTCTTTTGAAGGAACTCTAGATGTGAATTGGGGGAAGAAGGAGCAGGAAGAGCAACAACTGGTAACTGATGAGATCGTGAATAAACTAAAGCCGTTTGATTTTAAATCATTCAAGGTTCATGATAGAGAGACTTACAAAGCAGGAAACTTGTTGCACCTGCGTACTAAAATTAGTGGTGGATTGAATTTGGAAAAAGATACACTCAAAGCCCTTTTAAGCGCTTTGCATCCAACACCGGCTGTTTGTGGCTTACCTAGAGATTTGGCTAAGTCATTTATTGAAACGGAAGAGCCCTATGATCGTGAATTTTATACCGGTTTTTTAGGCGAAATCAATATGCTTACCGATGCTTCTAAAGCGCGATCCAGACGTAATGTAGAGAATCTTGCCTATAAAACCTTAAAAGCCACTTCTAGTCTCTATGTAAACTTGCGATGTATGCAGTTTAAACCTAATCGTGCTACATTATACGTAGGAGGAGGAATAACCGAGGCGTCAAATGCGGAAGCCGAATGGGAAGAAACTGTTAATAAAGCACAAACTATTGCCAGCATTCTTTAAGCTTTTGGCTTTGTTGTAATTTTGATTTTTAATGAAATATTCTAGTATACCAGTCGCCCAATCGGTGGTTTTGCTTTGTAACGAAAAAGGAATAAACCACGTCGTAATTTCACCGGGATCACGTAATGCACCGCTCACAATTGGCTTTACTCATCATCCCGATATGCATACGTATAGTATAGTTGACGAGCGATCAGCAGCGTTCTTTGCATTGGGTCTTGCACAGCAACTTCAAGAGCCCGTAGCTTTAGTCTGTTCTTCAGGAAGTGCGGTTTTAAATTATTACCCGGCGATTTCAGAAGCGTTTTACAGTGATATTCCACTTGTGGTAATTTCGGCAGATCGACCTATCGAGCGTATTGACATTGGCGACGGACAAACAATCAGGCAGCGCAATGTATTTGAGAACCACATTTTGTATTCTGCCAACTTATATTCTGAATATGTCCCAGATACTGCGCTTACAGATCCTAAGCTTATTCAAAAGCAACGTGAGGCCACAAAACACAATCAACAGGAAATCAATAAGGCTTTAAATGAAGCGGTTTTTGGCCAAGGACCGGTGCATATTAATGTTCCGTTTTACGAACCGCTTTACAATACCACCGAAGAAAAACTTGTAGATCCTATCATTGTTGAGGAGCCCTTAAAAACGGTAGAGTTATCTGAAGCCTATTTAAAACCGTTTGTAGAAAAATGGAATTCCGCAAAGCGGAAGTTAGTTATTGTTGGTGTTTTACAGCCCAATACTATCGAGCAAGAGTTTTTAGATCGTTTAGGCAACGATCCAAGTGTTTTGGTTTTTACTGAAACGACATCCAATCTTCATCATCCCAATTTTTTCACACGAATTGACAATATAATAGGTTCGCTTGATGATGCAGGTTTTAAACAACTTCAACCGGAGATTTTGATCACGATAGGAGGGATGATCATTTCTAAAAAGATCAAAGCCTTTTTAAGAGAATATCAGCCTGAGCAACACTGGCATATTGATCCCAAGAAAGCCTATGACACGTTTTTCTGTTTGAATAAACATTTTAAAGTGCCTGTAAATTATTTCTGGGATAAATTTTTACCGCAGACTAATCAAACTTTAAGCGATTATCAAAAAGAATGGCTCGAGGTGCGCGGTCATCGCGATGCTAAGCATCAGGCATATATAAAAGATATGGTTTGGTGTGATTTTAAAGCTTTTGATGGCATTTTGTCAAGATTGCGACCCAATACACAGCTGCAATTAGGAAACAGTTCTACTGTGCGCTATGTGCAGCTTTTTGATATCGATAAGAGCTTAAAGGTTTTTTGTAATCGAGGTACCAGTGGTATAGATGGAAGTACTTCTACCGCGGTTGGCGCTGCGGTGGGAAGTCAATTACCCACAACGCTCATCACCGGCGATCTAAGCTTCTTTTATGATAGTAATGGCCTATGGAATTCCTATTTACCTAAAGACTTTAAAATTATTCTGGTGAATAATTCCGGAGGCGGGATTTTTAGAATTCTTCCGGGAGATAAGACTTCGCAGGCTTTTGAAACCTATTTTGAAACGATACATAATCTCGATGCATCTCATTTGTGCAAGATGTTTGGACTGGCTTATTTTTCTGCCTCTAATGAGGATGAGTTAGCAACAGCTCAAGATGCTTTTTATAAAGAACAAGAGCAGCCTTGTCTGCTTGAAATTAAAACGCCACGTATCGAGAACGATAAGGTTTTGCTAGGTTATTTTAAGTACTTAAGATAGTTTGTCTAAAAATTTTGAATTTTATGTATCTTTAGTGAGCAAAAAATTTTAATTCTTAATTAACCTAATATTTTATGAGTAAAAGAGATGAAATGATCGCTAAATATGCGGCTGATCTAAAAGAAAAACTGGGACACGATGCAGATATGGATTTGCTAACCAAAGTAACCATAGGCTGTGGCCCATCAATCTACAATCAGGATTCATCTACAGTTTCTGGAAGCAGTGAGTCTGAATTGGAGACCGTAAAACAAAATTTCTTGATTAAAAAGTTAGGTCTTAGCGATGGTCCTCAATTGATGGAAGGAATCAATAAAGTAATTGAAGATTATGGTAAATCGAATCGCAATAAGTACAGAGCGGTTGTTTATTACTTATTAACCAAGCATTTTGGTAAAGAAGAAGTTTACAGTTAAACTCAACAACAACATTTAGAAACCGTCATAAATTTTATGGCGGTTTTTTTATGCATAAGGATTTCCGATTACAAGCGCCTTTCCTAGGAATCTAATGCAAAAGCTACGGATGTAATCATGCAATTTTTGCTATTTTTGAAGACTAAATTATACATATGCTCGAACTGGGAGAATACCATAAAATGATTATTGATCGCGATGTAAGTCCGGGACTTTATTTGCGTGATGCCGAAGAAAACGAAGTTTTGCTTCCTGGTAAATACGCTCCCGAAGGTTTTCAGCTTGAAGATGAGATCGAAGTATTTGTTTATTTAGATAATGAAGAGCGCCCTGTTGCTACCACTCTCAAGCCTTATATTTTAAAAAATGGTTTTGCTTATCTCGAATGTACTTCGGTTACCAAAATCGGGGCTTTTGTAGATTGGGGATTAGATAAAGAGCTTTTTGTTCCGTTTTCTAATCAGGTGACACCGATGAAAGAAGGCAGTTGGTATCTGGTGTATATGTATCTTGATGAGCGCACAAACCGGCTTGTAGGTTCTTCAAAATTCAATAAGTTTTTAGATAATTCTGATGCAACTGTTGAGAAACATGATAAAGTCGAGATCCTTGTATCTCATTTTTCAGAACACGGTGCTCACGTAATAATCAATGAGCAGTATCAAGGTTTGGTTCATAAAGACACGATTTTTGAAGATATCAGAATCGGCGACAGATTACCGGGATATATCAAGCGCGTGCGTGAAGATAAAAAGATCGATGTTTTGCTTCAGCCAGAAGGTTATAAAAGCATAGAACCCAATGCACAATTCATCTACGAGGAGCTGAAAGAAAATGATGGTTTTTTACCCGTGCATGATAAAAGTTCGCCAGAAGATATTCACGCTTATTTTGGGATCAGTAAAAAGCTCTTTAAAAAGGCAATCGGTGCATTATATAAAGACCGCATGATTACGATCTCAAATGACGGGATTAAGCTGAAGGATCAAGACAACAATTAATAGGTGAGGCAGTTTTAAGCACTCAAGCAATTTTACCATATTATGCAAAAGCCAGACTGGAAAACAGTAAAAGAATATCAAGATATTACCTTTAAAAAAGCCGATGGAGTAGCGCGTATTGCGTTTAACCGTCCCGAAGTGCGTAATGCCTTTAGGCCAAGAACAACTTCTGAATTGCTTGACGCATTTCATATCGCTCAGGAAGATACTTCTGTGGGTGTGATTTTACTGTCTGCCGAAGGTCCTTCGCCTAAAGATGGTGTGTATAGCTTTTGTAGCGGAGGTGATCAAAAAGCGCGTGGCGATCAAGGTTATGTAGGTGAAGATGGCTATCACCGTTTAAATATCTTAGATGTACAGCGATTAATTCGTTTTATGCCAAAGGCAGTTATTGCTGTTGTTCCCGGTTGGGCAGTAGGAGGAGGGCACAGCTTGCACGTAGTTTGTGATCTTACACTAGCCAGTAAAGAGCATGCCATTTTTAAACAAACAGATGCCGACGTGACCAGTTTTGATGGTGGTTATGGGTCTGCATATTTGGCGAAAATGGTGGGGCAGAAGAAGGCTCGGGAAATCTTTTTCTTAGGGCGAAATTATTCTGCACAGGAAGCTTATGAAATGGGAATGGTAAATGCTGTTATTCCGCATGAAGAATTGGAAGACACCGCTTTTGAATGGGCTCAGGAAATTTTAGCCAAATCACCAACTTCTATTAAAATGCTCAAGTTTGCCATGAACCTTACCGATGATGGTATGGTGGGGCAGCAGGTTTTTGCCGGTGAAGCAACGCGATTGGCTTATATGACCGACGAAGCTAAAGAAGGTCGAAATGCGTTCTTAGAAAAAAGAAAACCCAATTTTGATAAAAAATGGATTCCATAGCAGAGAAATTGAATGTGTTCTAGTATTTTTAAAAGAATGCAGTCAAAAATTGCTCCATGGAATATAAGTTTACAAATGCTCCGGTAGATCTAGATACTTTACCAAACCATCAAGAACTGACGTATACTCCGGTTTCAAAAGCGCGGTTACATAAAGTATTTTCTGTTATTGCGATCTGGTTGCTTCTTGTGATTGTTGGGATTACGGTGCTCTATATTTTTGCAGATGTTCCTTACGTGACTTTAGGTTTGTCCGCGGGGATCGTGTTGTTTTTTGCGCTGCTCACAGCATATCAATTAGCTTTACAAAAAAATATTGGTTACGCGTTACGAGAGCGGGATATCGCTTTTAAGCGCGGTGTGCTTTTCGAAAAAATAACCATAATACCTTTCAATCGCATTCAGCATATTTCTACTTCTGTTGGGATTTTAGATAAGTTTTTCAAAATCGCCAATCTCAATATTTTTACTGCCGGCGGATCTGGAAGCGATATTAATATTCCCGGTTTAACTCCGGAAATTGCAGCCAGACTCAAGGATAAAATTGCTCATCATCTAACCGAAGCAGATGTCTAAGCCATTTGAAACCCCACAATTACAATCTAAGCTCGGGATACTCATCATCTTTTTATCTCACGCGTATAAATTTCTGAGAGCTTTTGGTGCAGCTATTCTTTACTTTGTCATTAAAGGAATCCCTTCAGACATTATTTTACCTATTTCTTTGGGTGCTCTTGTTTTGTTGACTCTTATTTTGGGATATAGTTTTCTAGCGTATAAAAAGTTTCAGTTTTATATAGATTATAAAAACGCCGAGTTTGTCCTTACGGAAGGTGTCTTTTCGACTAATGTTGTGGCGATTCCATTTTCAAAAATTCAGCAAGTTTATTTTAAGAAATCTTTGGTGCAGCGCGTGGTTGGCGTAAATAGCGTTGTTGTAGATTCCGCAGGAAGCAGCACTCAAGAGATCGATATTAAAGCTCTTACCGAAGCGCAAGCGCAGCAACTGCAAAAGATTTTGATGCAAGCGGTGCGTGAGGAGCAAACTACTTCTTCGACTACTCAGGACATAATACATGAACCTAAGATAAAAGAAAATCAAAAAGCAAACTGGACGCATAGGTTGAGTCCATTAGGGCTTTTAAAACTTGGTTTAACAAGTAATTATTTTAGAGGCGTTTGGCTTATTCTGATTTTTGTAGGTTCGATTTACCAGCAAATAGGGGATTTTGAAGTTTTACAAGAAGATCAATATACAGAAGGAATCAAAGGTTATCTTGATGGATATAGCAAACCTGTAGAACTTTTCATAATCACAGCGATCATCTTTGTAGGTGTGTTTTTATTGGGGATGTTTATCTCCTGTGTTGAAATTTTTATCAAGTACTTTGATCTAAAATTGACGCAAACCAATGAGAGTTTAGAACTTGAAATGGGCTTAAAGACCAATACAAAAGTGAGTCTCAAACCAAGACGTGTGCAGCTTATGCGTGTGATTACAAACCCTATTCAAAAGCGATTGAACCTCAGTGAAGCGCAAGTTGCACTGGCCAGTAGTCAGGATGATTTAAATAAATCAAAAATTTCTATTCCTGGATTAGAGCGTAAACACGTAGAGCAGGTAAAGCGTTTTCTGTTCAGTCATCAAATGCGTCCCGGTCGTATATTTAAACCGGCGTTTATACTCTACATTCGATTGCTGATTATTGCAGGATTGCCGTTAGTCCTTACTGCGATCGTAGCATCGATTCTCGTACCTAATTATATGGTAGAGATTTTGAGTATTCTCTTTATCATTTTTGGGATGCTAATTATTCCGTATCAATATTATTGGTATAAAGCACTTTCCCTAGAGATCACCCCAGAATTTGTGATTATGCGCAAAGGCGTATGGAATCAAAAGACAGAAATTATTGAGTTATTTAAACTGCAATCGGTAACCGTGAGTCAGCCTATATGGTATAAGAAAAGAAACCTATACAATTATACATTTCATACCGCAGGCGGCGATATCTCGTTTCCTGTTACAACGCATCAACTTCAGCGCTACATAAATTATGCGCTATTTAGAGTAGAAGTTGCTCAGAAGCCTTGGATGTAAATCTAAACTAGCGAATTGAAGGATATTCGTTTGGATTTACTTCGTGCATAATGTCATAGATCTTCTCATAAATGTCTTCAGCAGAAGGTTTAGAAAAATAATCACCGTCTGTTCCATAAGCAGGTCTATGTGGTCTTGCTGCAAGTGTTTGCGGCGCACTGTCTAAATACCTGAACGCTTTTTGCTCATCAAGTATATGCTGTAATAAGTAAGCCGAAGCTCCACCGGGCATATCTTCATCAACTACAAGAATACGGTTGGTTTTTGCGATACTTTTTACCGTATCGTGATTTAAATCAAACGGAAGTAAGGATTGCGCATCAATAACTTCTACACTTATGTTTGCAGCTTGTAAATCCTGAGCGGCAAGTTCTACTAGACGAAGCGTACTTCCGTAAGAAAGTACTGTGATATCTGTTCCTTCACGCAGCACTTCAACTTTACCAATAGGGGTTTTGAATTCTGCCAGATTAGTTGGTAGCTTTTCTTTTAAGCGATACCCGTTGAGACATTCTACAATTACAGCAGGTTCATCACTTTGCATCAGTGTATTGTAAAATCCGGCTGCTTTAGTCATATTTCTTGGAGTAAGTATGTAAACTCCGCGTAAAAGTCCCAGTAATGAACCCATCTGCGAACCACTGTGCCAGATTCCCTCGAGACGATGACCACGGGTTCTTACGATCAATGGTGCTGCTTGTTTTCCGTGCGTTCTGTAACGCAGCGTAGCCAAGTCATCACTCAATGTCGCCATCGCATAAAGAATGTAATCTAAGTATTGAATCTCGGCAATAGGGCGTAAACCACGTAAGGCAAGACCTATTCCCTGACCAATAATAGTAGTTTCACGTATTCCTGCATCTGCGACACGTAGTTCACCATATTTATCTTGTAATCCTTCAAGTCCTTGGTTGACATCACCAATCGTCCCGGTATCTTCGCCAAAAACAACGCTGTTAGGATACTTACTGAAAAGCGCATCAAAATTATCACGAAGTACAATACGCGCATCAACAGTTTTGGCGTCATCATCGTACTGCGGAAGCTCTTCAGCAATATTTGTAGCTTTAGAGTCAAACTCGCTAAACACGTGACTGCTATAATTAGGTTGCTCTTTTGCGATATAATCGCTTACCCAATTTTTTAATGCTGTGATGCTTTCGCTATTTTCTTTTGAAACAAACCGAAGCGTTTTACGTGCAGCGATGAGTACATCAGACTTTAGCGCATCTTTTTCATCAACAAGGGTTTGTTTGATACTTTTTATAAATTGACCGTTTTCACTTTCTGCAATAATGGTGTCGATAAGACTTAAAACGGTTTTTTTCTCTTTTTTTATGGGATTAAGAAAGGCGTCCCAGGCATTGCGTTTTCCTTCGCGCACCTTGCGCTTGATATCTTTCTCTATTTCTGAAAGCTCTTCATCTGTGGCGATTTGATTGTTGATCATCCACTCGCGCATCTTGGTGTTACAGTCGTGCTCTTTTTCCCACTGCAAGCGGTCTTTACTTTTATAACGTTCGTGAGAACCAGAAGTAGAGTGTCCTTGCGGCTGTGTAAGTTCTGTAACATGTAAGATAACAGGTACATGTTGTTCACGTGCAATTTTTCCGGCTTGTTCAAAAGCATCGATAAGTGCCGGATAATCCCATCCTTTTACACGAATGATTTCATAACCTTGATCATCGTCAGTACGTTGAAAACCACTTAAAATTTCAGAGATATTTTCTTTTGTAGTCTGATGCTTTGCGTGTACCGAAATTCCATAGTCATCATCCCAAACACTAATCACCATAGGAACTTGCAGTACGCCAGCTGCGTTGATGGTTTCAAAAAACATCCCTTCAGAAGTACTGGCATTTCCTATAGTTCCCCAAGCAACTTCGTTTCCTTCATTGGAAAGTCCGTCTGTGTTCATCTCAGGGACCTTTCTGTATAATTTAGAAGCTTGGGCAAGTCCTAGTAATCTTGGCATTTGACCGGCAGTGGGAGAGATGTCTGCACTACTATTGTATTGCTCAAGAAGGTTTTTAAGGTTTCCGCTATCATCTAAACTGTGCGTTCCAAAATGACCTCCCATTTGCTTACCGGCACTCATAGGATCGTGCTCAAGACTGGTATGTGCATACAGACCGGCAAAAAAGTTTTCAATGGTAAGATGGTCGATAGCCATCATAAACGTTTGATCGCGATAATAGCCCGATCTCCAATCTCCTTTTTTAAAGGCCTTGGCCATAGCGAGTTGCGGCACCTCTTTACCATCGCCAAAAATCCCAAATTTTGCCTTACCGGTTAAAACCTCTCTACGACCTAATAAACTGCATTCACGGCTAGTGACTGCAATTTTATAGTCGTTAATAACAGTGGCTTTAAAATCGTCAAATGAAATTTCAGAAGTGGGCTCAGATTGCGTGTGCATAATTTTCAAACGGTTTCGGTAAAAATACGCAAAATTCAACTCTTATACAATTCAATAATTTCTTTAAAAAATGATAAATTTTCATTAAAATTGAGTTTTACTGAAAATATTGTAATTCAAAGAGGTTTTAAAACTATTTTGCTAATGATATTTAAAAATCAATCTACATTGTTTGTATAGATTGAATAAGGGTTTAGCGGGCTTAAGTTTATAAAGCCATCAATACCATTTGCGGGTAAATAAGCTCAACATCGTGCGTAGATCAAGCGTTACAATGAAGCGTATTTTTTGATCGTAATTGGGTTGGCCAATTTCCCAGCCATTAGAAGAATATACGGGAAAGAAAAGTTCAAAATAATCTTCAACCAAAACTGTACGTATACCACTGTCGTATAAAAAGCGTGCCGGATCGCCTTGATTTTTTACAAGACCAATATCTGCATAACCGTGAATAAAATTCCAAATGGTGGTGCTGGTATTGATGGTGGTAAGCCACTCATTACCAAAAGGCGTGTCGAGTTTAGACTTAAAGCCACCTTCAGCTAAAACCAACTGCTGACTGAAAATCCCAGAACTTTCAGATCTTCCGTAATAATTGTAGCGAAATAAATAGTCGGTTGGTCGGTCTAATGCAAAGCTGAAATAATCTCCTTGCGAACGCGTATCGTTGTATAAAAAGATTCCACCAAAAAGCCTTAGATCAAATTGCCGGTTGTTTAAAAAGACCTTGCGATATTTGGCAGTAACCGAAAACTTACTAAACTTCTGCGCGAGTTGAAAATCTGTATTATAGGTAAGCGCATTGATAACACCCGGATTACTATTAGTGTACCGCACGTTAAAAACACTATAGTTGGGATCATCATTGGTGATCACATCAGACTCGTCTCGATACACGTTGATATTACTTACGGTAAGAAATTGTCGTTTATCTGATCTAAAATCTGAAGTCCTAAATCCGAACGTTATGAACGGACTGTAAGATTTGTATAGTGCATCTGGTGCGTAAGACGATAACGAACCTGAAATTCCGTAGCGAATAGCATACAGGTTTCCTTCATTTACGTTTTGGGTGTAAGTGAACCCTGCACTTCCTGTTAATTTATCAGATTTAAAACCGTATTGTGGTTCAATGCGATAGTTAAAGGCTTTAGACAGGAGGGTTTTATTGTACATTTTTGCTCCTAATTTGAGACCGTCATAAAAGTTATACTCAAAGACCGGCATAAAAAACACTTGATTTTTTGAAGGGTCTTCAAGGTCCTGAAGCAGTTTAAATTGAAAAGGTTTGTTGACTCCCAGAAACGGGTTTACTTTTTTGTAATTGTTACGTCTGTTGTATTCCGGCACAAAACCTTCAGCATTTATTACGACGCGGTCTATGCTATCGCCGGCAATGTTGATATTTTTTTCTTTTTCAAAACCATCAACCCAAGTTTTTGAGATGATCTTATCTTTATTCATCCCATAAACCGGAATGGGCATTTGACTTTCGGTTTTGTTTTTTATTTCAATTTTAATGCTGTCACCCTCGCGTTTAACTTCGTTGAATTTATAATCAATGATTTTTCTCGAGTTGACAAAATCCTCAAAAAACCAATCGAGATCTTTATCGGTTTTTGATCTTAAGATCGCTTCAAATGTTTTTGAAGAAGTAAGTTTTAATTTGTTCTCCAGATAAAACTCATCAAGACTCTCTTCAATTATAGCATCAGAAAGATATTCAGAAAGATAATTGATTCCGCTGGCGGCTTTGTATGCGTTCGCTATGTTTTTGTTGAATTTGATCAACGAGTCACTTGGTGTAGTAAGCGGTTGATCGAGATTCATACGAGCCATGTGCATGTAAAGCAAATTGTATTGCTCATTAAACTCCAGATCAGCAAGGTGAAATTGTCGCGCAATCCAGTAGCGATTGAGCGTCCCTACAACTTTTAGGTTGGGATAAAAATGATCCATATACTTCATCATGGTATACATTTTTAATCCATCAGCAATCCATCGGTCATCTCTTGGGTTTACAAACAGCGTGCGGTCAACAAAATTGTCAATCGCGGTCTTTAAGATTTTTAATTCGTATTTGAAATCTTCGGGAAACGGACTCAGAAAATCGGGTAACTGATTAAGACCATACACAGGATTTTCAGCATAATCAATATTGGAGATCACCAACTGTTTAAATGGATATTCACCCAATTCTTCAACAAGAAAATGACTTATTTTATCAATGATCAGCGCTTCGCGTTCAGCAATGACTTTGTCGTCTGTTATATTGGTTACTACAGTCAAATCATCGGTTTCAGTGATTTGAAATTCAGAAATTTGACGTAGATAAATCGTCGTGTTATTACGAGAACTTCCTTCTAAATGAACTGTTTTAAAACTACTTTCTTCATTGACAGTGGCGCTGGTTTGCTCGAGTTCATTAATGAAGCGATAATTTTTCTTAAACGAAAAATCAATAGAAAAGTCAGTTGGCGCCATGTATAGGTCATCCAGATTTTTATTGCTGTAGTAATGCCATTCACCATCGTAAACTGCCGGTGCAATAAACCAATATTTTAGATTGAAATCACCGTTGTCTAACGCGCCATAACCTGTGAATTTAGCGTCAGGAATACGTATGTTGTAATTGAGCTTAACCCGTGTGGTTTGACCGGGAAGCAGCGGTTCAAGAAGATTTATTTCAAGAACATCTTCGGCATCTTCAAGTCGTTTAAAACTGAGATTACTAAAACGCTCACCAATGATGGTATTTATTTTTGAAGCGCCGCGCGCATAATCATCTGCTAAGTGAAATCTACGGTCGTAATTTTCTGCAAAGCGTCTACCTAATTTTGACTGTTTTGAAGAGAAACTATGCGCCCAATCGTTAAAATACAATTGCGTAAGCGTATCGTTTGAGTTGTTCTTGAAATAAATATCCTGCTGAATGAACAAAGTCTTATCCGATTCAACCAAACGGGCAGTGATCTCAATACGGTTTTGCGCTTCACCTGTAAAAGGAAGCGTTAACAAAACCGGAAGAAGCATTTTTAAAAACTTCTTCATAGTTCTACCGATACGTTTATGGTGAATGGAGTTGCGTTGAGCACTAGGCGTTTTTCTTTAATATAAATCAATTACCATACCTAACGCAAAATAGCGCGTCTTGGTTTTAAATATTTTAGAAATTAGGACTCAATTCATATTCATTGTAGAAGTTGTTTAAGACTTCAAGAACTTCATCTTCGGTATCTACAAGATGTAATAAATCAATATCCCCCGGACTTATAGTATTGAATTTTTCAAGTAAAGTATTTTTGATCCAATCAAAAAGGCCTTGCCAGTATTCTGTACCTACTAAAATGATCGGGAACTTATCAATCTTATGTGTTTGAATTAGTGTAATCGATTCAAAAAGTTCGTCTAGTGTACCAAAACCTCCCGGAAGCACCACAAAGCCTTGTGAGTATTTTACAAACATCACTTTGCGCACAAAGAAGTAATCAAAGTCGATGCTCTTATCACTATCTATGTAGGGGTTATCGTGTTGCTCAAAAGGAAGATCAATATTTAAACCTACAGAAGTTCCTCCAGCAAGGTGAGCGCCTTTATTACCGGCTTCCATAATTCCGGGGCCACCACCGGTGATTACACCATAACCATTCTCAACGATTTTTTCTGCTATAGCTACAGAAAGCTTATAATATTCTTCATCGGGTTTTGTACGTGCACTACCAAAAATAGATACACATGGGCCAATTCTGCTAAGCTTTTCAAAACCGCTTACAAATTCACCCATTATTTTAAATATAGCCCAAGAGTCGTTTGTTTTTATCTCGTTCCAACCCTTAGGTTTATGTTCAGTTCTCATATTTAATTTTGTTTTAAAAATTCGGCAAGAGCCTAATTTAATTCATTTCGAAGAAACTTAGCGGTAAAGCTCTTTTTATCTTTAGCCACTTCCTCAGGCGTACCTTTTGCAACAAGTTGGCCGCCGTTTCTACCGCCCTCATAACCAATGTCTATGATGTGGTCTGCCATCTTAATTACGTCAAGATTATGTTCTATAATTAACATGGTGTTTCCTTTGTCTGTAAGTCGGTTGAGCACGTCCATTAAGATACGCACGTCTTCAAAATGCAATCCGGTTGTGGGTTCGTCAAGAATATAAAAGGTATTTCCTGTATCTCGCTTAGAAAGCTCTGTAGCCAGTTTTATACGCTGCGCCTCTCCGCCGGAAAGTGTAGTAGATTGTTGTCCTAACGAAATATAACCCAATCCAACATCTTGAATGGTTTTGAGTTTGCGGTAGATTTTAGGAATATGCTCAAAAAACGGAACCGCCTCATCAATGGTCATTTCTAAAACATCGGCGATACTTTTTCCTTTATATCTTATTTCAAGTGTTTCTCTGTTGAAGCGTTTTCCCTGGCAGGTTTCACATTCTACGTAAACATCCGGGAGAAAGTTCATTTCTATCACACGCAAACCGCCACCTTTACAGGTTTCGCAGCGTCCGCCTGCAACATTAAAACTGAAACGTCCCGGCTTGTAACCCCGAATTTGTGCCTCAGGAATTTTTGCAAACAAACTGCGTATTTCACCAAAAACTCCGGTATACGTTGCCGGATTAGATCGTGGCGTGCGGCCAATTGGAGATTGGTTGATATCAATAACCTTATCGCATTCATCAAGACCTTTTATGCTTTTATATGGTGCAGGTTTTTTTACACCATTAAAATAATGCGCATTCATAATAGGGTAGAGCGTCTCGTTGATCAACGTAGATTTTCCGCTTCCTGAAACTCCGGTGACCACGATCATTTTCCCTAACGGAAATTCAACATCTACCTTTTTAAGGTTGTTGCCCGTAGCTCCTTTAAGAACGATTTTTTTACCATTTCCCTTGCGACGCTCTGCTGGAACAGCGATTTCTTTTTCACCATTAAGGTATTGCGCAGTAAGTGTATGCTGTTTTAAAAGCTGCTTCGGCGTTCCCTCGCTGATGATTTCACCACCGTGCTTTCCTGCAAACGGACCAATATCAATAACATAATCGGCACGCTCGATCATATCTTTATCGTGCTCAACAACTAGGACTGAGTTACCCAAATCACGGAGTGATTCTAACGAATTGATGAGTTTCTCATTATCACGCTGGTGCAATCCTATACTCGGCTCATCAAGGATATAGAGCACACCTACCAGTTGTGAACCAATTTGTGTCGCAAGGCGAATACGCTGCGCTTCACCACCAGAAAGAGATTTTGAGCTTCGGTTTAAAGAGAGGTAGGTCAAACCAACATCAACCAAAAACTGAAGTCTCGCATTGATCTCTTTTAAAATTTCGGTGGCGATCGCGGTTTGTTTTTCGCTTAAATTATCCGGTAAGTCCTTAAACCAGGCAGCCAGTTCCAGCACATCCATTTGTGCGAGTTCGGCAATGTTTTTTTCGCGTACGCGGAAGTATAAGGATTCTTTGCGCAGGCGTGATCCTTCACATTCCGGGCAGATTACCTTCTCCATATATTCTTTAGCCCAACGCTTGAGGGATGCAGAATCATTGTTTTCGTAAGTGCTTTCGATAAAATTTGCGACACCTTCAAAATCAATTTTATAATTGCGGCTAACGCCTAAGGTTTTAGAATCGACGGTGAATTTTTCCTTTCCACCGTACAAAATCATATCTATTGCTTCCTTAGGAATATCTTTGATAGGATCGGTTAATTTGAAGTCAAAGCGTTGCGCAATGATCTCAAGCTGCTTAAAGATCCAATTGCTTTTTTGATTTCCGTGAGGCGCTAGTCCACCATTTTTAATCGATAATTTAGGATCAGGAATGATCTTATCCACATTCACCACGCGCAGTTCGCCAATACCGTTGCATTTGGGGCAGGCACCCTTAGGCGAGTTGAACGAAAAATTATTAGGTTCTGGATTAGGGTATGAAATCCCGGAAGTAGGACACATCAAGCTTCTACTAAAATAGCGTGCTTCGTTGGTGTCGTGATCCAGAATCATCATAACATCTTCGCCATGATACATCGCAGTATTGATGGTTTCCAAAATGCGCTTATCGATGTCTTGACCGTCTTCAATTTTCAACCGATCGATCACGATCTCAATATCGTGAGTCTTGTAGCGGTCGATCTTCATTCCCTTTTCAATGTCGCGTACTTCACCATCAACGCGCACTTTTACAAAACCTTGCTTTGCAATTTGTTCAAAAAGTTCGCGGTAATGACCTTTACGGCTTCTGATAACAGGAGCCAACACATTTACACGTTTGCCGGCATATTCTGTTTTGATAAGATCTTTGATCTGCTCATCACTATAGCTCACCATTTTTTCTCCCGTCTCGTAGCTGTATGCGTCACTTGCACGAGCATAAAGCAGTCGTAAAAAGTCATAAATCTCGGTAATCGTCCCAACGGTAGAGCGCGGACTTTTGCTCGTCGTTTTTTGCTCAATAGCGATTACGGGCGAAAGGCCTTGAATTTTATCTACATCGGGTCGCTCTAAACCACCTAAGAATTGGCGCGCATAGGCCGAAAACGTCTCGATGTATCTACGCTGTCCTTCAGCATAAATCGTATCAAAAGCTAGGGATGACTTTCCACTTCCTGAAAGACCGGTGATAACAACCAGTTTTTCTCGAGGAATTTGTACGTCTATATTTTTTAAGTTATGGGCTCTAGCGCCATAAACTTCAATGTATTCTTGTGTGTATGCCATTTTCTTTTTCAAGTGTGCAAAGGTACTGTAATTGAGTGAAAAATAGAAGCAAGTGCAGGTTTGCTGAATGTTAAGTGAACATTGCAAATGCGTGCATCGCTAAAGAAGAATGTTTAAATATTTACTTCGTAATTACCCAGCATTTCTTGGATCACAGTTTCTGTTTGTGAAAGCTGTGTATCTGAATTTACTTCTACTTGATCTACTTTTTCAAAGTAAGGAACAATGGAACCGTCTGTGTAAGCTTCCGGGATAACCGGATGTACATAATAGCTACGACAAACGCTGCGTGTATTTCCCAAACCTTTTGCCGAAGCGTCGTAAGCGGTAAGTATATTTTTTGCGTTTTGCTTTTCATCCTCAACGTAGCCGAGTTCTCTTAAAGCCTCAAAGAAGATTTTTGTAGCGGCCCAAGTTCTAAAATCCTTAGCAGAAAATAAATCGCCACTTAACTCGTGAATGTATTCATTGATCATCGTGCTGTCTACGTGATCTTTATTACCGGATTGGTCATAAAACTGAAACAATTCCCATCCCGGGATTTCTTCGCATTGGTTTACGAGTTCGATAAGTTCGGGATCTGTGATGGCGATATCGTGCTCCTTTCCTTTTTTTCCAACAAATTGAAACCGAATATCACTTTCTGTAGTTTTAACGTGTCTGGTGCGCAAGGTTGAAAGGCCGTAGGTTTTATTGCGTTTAGCATAGCAGTCATTACCCACACGAATATGAGTTTCTTCCATAAGCCGAATTACGAGAGCTAAAACCTTACGTTTAGTCATTTTTTCTTCGTCAAGATCGGCGTCAACTTGTTTGCGTATCTGTGGTAAAACATTAGCAAAAGCTGCAAGTTTTAGAAACTTGGTTTCATTCCTGAGTTTGTTCCAGGTTTCGTGATAGAGATATACTTTGCGGTCTTTTTCATCGCGACCTACCGCTTGTAAATGACCATTAGCGGGTTCTGAAATCAAAACATCTTGCCAGGCTGGGGGTATCACCAGTTTTTTGATTCGGTTTAAAACAGCTTTTGATTTTATGGTTTTGTCGTTCTTGCAATAGGTAAATCCTTTACCGTGTTTTTTCCGACAAATGGTAAGATGTTTATCAGTAACATAGATGAGATCTGCAATACGTGCAGCTTCTTCCGGACTGGATAAGATGTTCTCGAGTTTTTCTTCAGTTATGGTCATGACTCAAATTTAAATGCAATTTGAGCAGAAGCGTACTAAGGAAATAATAATATTAGAGGTCGTATTTCTAATAATTTGTGAAAGTATTTTCAGAAAAAATGAAAGTTTCCGAAGAAAAATGAGTACAAGAAAAAATGTCCGGTGACTTAAAGTCAATCCGGACATTTCTTTTGATGATTAGTAAGAACTTAAATTTAGTCAAAATAACTAAAACTCTGACCATCTTTTATTTTTAACACGCTCTCGTAGATCATTTTAATTACATTTTCTACATCGTCGCGGTGTACCATTTCTACTGTGGTATGCATATAGCGCAACGGTAAACTGATTAATGCCGATGGTACTCCGCCGTTGCTGTATGCAAATGCATCGGTATCGGTACCCGTAGCACGACTGCTTGCGGCACGTTGAAACGGAATATTCTTTTCTTCGGCAGTATCAATGATCAAATCTCTAAGTTTCTGCTGAATCGCAGGCGCGTAAGAAATAACCGGTCCTTCACCAATTGCCGCGTGCCCGTTGGTTTTCTTTTCGATCATTGGGGTAGTGGTATCGTGAGTAACATCGGTCACGATCGCCACGTTAGGTTGAATAGTGTGTGTGATCATTTCCGCACCGCGAAGTCCAATTTCTTCCTGTACCGAGTTTACGATGTATAAACCAAAGTCTAGCTTGTTCTCATTTTCTTTAAGCAAGCGAGCCACTTCAGCAATCATAAAGCCACCCATTCTATTGTCGAGTGCGCGACATACAAACTTATTCTCGTTAAGTACGGTGAACGTATCTGGATAAGTGATTACGCAACCAACGTGTACACCAAGTTTCTCAACTTCCTCTTTGGTTTTACATCCGGTATCGATAAAAATATTGTCAAGACTTGGCGCTTGTTCTTTGCTTTTATCTCGCGTGTGAATAGCAGGCCAGCCAAAAACACCTTTTACGATTCCGTTTTTGGTATGAATGTTAACCAATTTTGAAGGGGCAATCTGATGGTCACTTCCACCGTTACGTATAACGTAGATGAGACCGTCGTCTGTGATGTAATTCACATACCACGAGATTTCATCGGCGTGGCCTTCAATAACCACTTTATATTTTGCGTCAGGATTGATCACACCTACCGCGGTACCGTAATTGTCGGTAATAAAAGTGTCTACGTAAGGCTTTAAGTAATCCATCCATATTTTTTGCCCTTCCCACTCATAACCGGTAGGAGCGGCATTATTGAGGTACGACTCTAAAAAGTCGAGCGATTTTTTATTTAATATGCTTTTTGACATAATTGTGATTTTGTACGAAAGTAAGAATATTCATGCCAAAAGCATAAAGCAATCTATGCGATTATGTACTTTTGGAACAGTTTTAGCACAACATTATTTAAAAAAGAATTTGAAGAATTTCAATTACCTGTTTTTTCTATTTCTTAGCGCAACACTCTGGTCTCAAACTACCGAAACAAGAGAGCAAGAAAACGACACCACCGCTGCAGAATACTATTTTGTAGAAGGGGATAGTATTGCACGTTCTGCAATTTTTCTCGATGATGTTGTGGTTTTGGGGAGGCTTAAATTTGATGACAATACTGCAAGACGCAGATATCTTATTTTAAGACGAAAAACCAGAAAGGTATGGCCTTATGCAAAATTGGCAGGGGAGCGTCTGGTTGAACTCAATGAACGTCTGGATTCTATGAAAACCAAACGGGATCGCAAGCGATATACAAAGATCATTCAGCGGTATGTAGAGGATGAATTTAAGGAGGAACTCAAAAAACTCACCCGTACCGAAGGTCAAATTCTTGTAAAACTCATGTATCGTCAAACCGGTCAAACGACTTTTGATCTTATCAAAAACTACCGAAGCGGTTTAAAAGCCTTTTTGCTGAATACCACCGCGAGCTTTTTTGATATTTCGCTTAAAGAGATTTACGATCCCGCCGATGTACAAGAAGATTATTTGATAGAAGATATTCTACAGCGCGCCTTTCAAGCAAATGTGCTGGAGTTTCAAGAACCGGCAATAGATGTCAATTTTTTAGAACTTGAAAACAAATGGCGCAAACCTTCTAAAGGAATCAAGTAGTGAAGATTTCAAAAACCAACTGGATTTACATTATTGCTGCGACAATTACGCTAATAGGGTTGATCACCGGCAAATATTTCTTTCTGTTTTTTGCGATACCCTTTGGGTTTAATTGGTTCGGAAAAAAGAAGGATTAAATTCTTTACAATTGCCCTCAGGTTGAAAAGCCTCGTTTAAAAAAAATAAATACCTTTGTCTACCAAAATTGTAGTTCTCCTATTATGAGCCAGAAAGTCTTGCTTAATGCAAAAGAAATAAACATCATTTTAAATCGACTGGCTTGTCAACTCATTGAAAATCATAAAGATTTTAAAGATACCGTTCTCATAGGTATTCAACCACGCGGAATTTATGTCGCAGAGCGCATAAAAAAACTGCTAGAAACCGATTATAATATTGAAGATATCAAACTAGGATATCTTGATATTACTTTTTTTAGAGACGATTTTAGACGTAGTGATAAACCGCTGGAGGCCAATAAAACCAAGATCAATTTTGTAGTTGAAGATAAAAACGTGGTTTTTATTGATGATGTCTTGTACACTGGACGTAGCATAAATGCTGCTTTAACGGCAATACAAAGTTTTGGCCGACCTAAAAACGTTGAGCTTTTTACATTGATCGATAGACGTTTTAGCAGGCATTTGCCTATTCAGCCAAATTATCGTGGGCGTCAGGTAGATGCGATCAATGAGGAAAAGGTTCTGGTCAAATGGGTAGAGAATGGGGGAGAAGATGTTGTATATCTTGTAAATAAGTAATTATAAAGTAATAGAATGAGCGAGTTAAGTGTAAACCACTTATTGGGGATTAAGTATATCACAAAAGCAGATATCGATCTCATTTTTGAAACGGCAGATCATTTTAAAGAAGTAATCAATAGGCCGATTAAGAAAGTTCCTTCGTTACGAGATATCACTATTGCCAATCTTTTCTTTGAGAATTCTACACGTACCAAGCTTTCTTTTGAACTTGCAGAAAAGCGCTTAAGTGCAGATGTGATCAATTTTTCTGCGGGTGCATCTTCCGTTAAAAAAGGGGAAACTTTAATAGACACGGTGAACAACATTTTATCTATGAAAGTAGATATGGTTGTTATGCGTCATCCAAATCCGGGAGCGGGTGTTTTCCTTTCTAAAAATATCAAAGCGAGTATTGTAAATGCGGGAGATGGTGCGCATGAGCATCCCACACAAGCCTTGCTCGACAGCTATTCTATAACAAAAAAACTTGGGGAAGTAGCCGGTAAGAAAGTGGTGATCGTTGGGGATATTCTTCACAGTCGCGTGGCACTTTCTAATATATATGCGCTGAAGCATTTGGGAGCCGAAGTTAAAGTTTGTGGACCAAAAACTTTGATGCCAAAATATATTGAATCGCTAGGGGTTGAGGTTGAACTCAACTTGAGAAAAGCATTAGAATGGTGTGATGTTGCCAATATGCTACGCGTTCAAAATGAGCGTATGGATATCAGTTATTTCCCATCAACCCGAGAGTATACGCAACAATACGGTTTAGATAAAGAGTTACTCGATTCGCTTGATAAAGAAATCGTCGTGATGCATCCGGGACCCATCAATCGCGGTGTGGAAATTACCAGTGACGTGGCAGACAGTGGTCAATCTATCATTCTAAATCAAGTTGAAAATGGTGTGGCAATTAGAATGGCAGTAATATATTTGTTGGCTTCAAAAATCAAACAACAATGATCGTAACCGAAAAAGATACCTATACCATTCTAGCTGATGAAGAAAAAGGAGTGAAAAGCTTTGCTTCTTTTCTTGATTTTATCGTTCCTAAAGCACACGCCGAAAAGAACTTGGTGATCGATCTATTAAAATATGAGCAACTAACTCTTGAAGAATTGTTGTGCTTTTTAGAAATTTCAAATCAGCAACGCGCTGCACAAAAGTCTTTTGTGTTGGTAAATAAAGCCGTTCATATTGATCACGTTCCCGAAGAACTTATGGTGGTTCCTACGCTTGAAGAAGCGAAAGACGTTATCGATCTTGAAGAAATACAACGCGATTTAGGGTTTTAACGTTATATAGGTTAACTTACCGCATAAAATCGTTCAATCTTACATGAAGCTTACCATTCTTGGCTGTTATGCAGCTACACCTCGTAGTTTTACCAATCCTACTTCTCAGGTTTTGCAAATCAAAAACCACTTATTTCTTATAGATTGTGGTGAAGGAACTCAGGTAGAATTAAGACGGAATAAGGTCAAGTTTTCTAAGATAAAGCACATTTTTATCTCCCATTTGCACGGCGATCATTTTTTTGGTTTAGTCGGACTTATCTCTACCTTTAGATTACTCAATAGAGAAAAAGAACTTCATGTTTACGGCCCAAAAGGAATCAAACAAGCGATAACGCTTCAGCTGAAACTTTCTAATTCCTGGACCAACTATCCGCTATATTTTCACGAGTTAGAAAGCAAAGAGCCACAGCTCATTTTTGAGGACGAAAAAGTTTCCGTAGAAACCATTCCGTTAAAACACCGTATTTATGCTAACGGATTTTTATTTAAAGAAAAACCGGCAGAGCGTAAACTCAATATGAACGCGTGTTTACAACATGAGATCGATGTGGTGTATTACCGAAAGATCAAAGCGGGTGGAGATGCAACTTTAGAAGACGGTACCGTGATTCCCAACGCTGAGCTTACCTTTGATCCTGATCCGCCGCGCAGCTATGCCTTTTGCAGTGATACGGTTTACAAGCCAGATAATCTTCCGCAGTTAAAAGATGTGACCTTTTTATATCACGAGTCTACTTTTTTAGAAGCGCACGCCAAATTAGCAAACCCAACTGGGCATTCTACTGCTCGAGAAGCGGGTCTTATGGCAAAAGGAGCAAACGCGCAGTATCTTATTTTAGGACACTATAGCACGCGTTATCCAGATCTTACGCTGTTTGCCAATGAAGCCAAAGCAGTCTTTGAGAATGTGCTTACCGCAGATGATGGTAAAGTCTTTGATTTTGACGAATTGACGGCCTAAAGCTAATCACGAGTCTTCAGAATAATCTCTTTATTTAATTTTAAATTATAGTAAAAGATACGTTTGTGCTTTTTACCTTTATAGCACATTGATGTACCTTGCTTCAAAATATGAATATGGCAGAAGATTTAAGTGATTATAGAAAGTCTTACGAAAAGAGTGAACTCACCATTGCGCAGAGCGAAAACAATCCATTTGAGCAGTTTAGAAAATGGTTTAAAGAGACCGAAGCTATTGCCGGAGATATCGAAGTCAACGCAATGACGGTTTCTACAATTGGTCTTGATGGTTTTCCCAAAAGTCGTGTAGTATTGCTGAAGAGCTACGATGAAAATGGCTTTGTTTTTTATACGAATTACGATAGTGAAAAAGGAAAAGCTATCGCCCAAAACCCGAATCTTTGTCTGTCTTTTTTCTGGCCTCATCTAGAACGCCAGGTGATAATAAAAGGACGTGCCGAAAAAGTTTCAGAAGAAACCTCTACAGCATATTTTCATTCCAGACCGGCTGGCAGTCAGCTAGGCGCTTGGACGTCTCCGCAGAGCGAAGTGATTCCGGATCGGGAATTTTTAGAAAACCGTTTAAAGGAGTTGGAAGAAAAGTATAGTACAGGCGAAATACCAAAACCACCGCATTGGGGAGGTTATCTCGTAGTTCCTACCGAATTTGAATTCTGGCAGGGAAGACCCAATCGTCTTCACGACAGATTGCGCTATACGCCGGGTGGAGTGCCTTGGAAGTTGGAGCGTCTTGCTCCTTAATTAAAAAATCTATGAAAACATTATATTTAGTACGTCACGCAAAATCTTCATGGGAATTTGACCTTGAAGATCATAAGCGACCTTTAAATGAGCGCGGTCTTACCGATGCTCCTAAAATGGGTGCGTATATTCGAGAAAAAATCAGTTTACCACAGCGTATTGTAAGTAGCGATGCTGTGCGTGCAAAAACTACAGCTTTACTGTATTTAAAAGAACTGGGCATTCCCGAAGAATGCTTGGAGCTATCACACGAATTGTATGATTTTAACGGGACGGGACTAGATAATTTTATAAGATCGTGTGATGATGAGGTCGATCGTTTGATGCTTTTTGGTCATAATAATGCTTTGACTTATTGGGTAAATCAGTACGGAAGTAAAGCGATAGACAATGTGGCAACGGCTGCATTTACTATGATCACCTTTGATGTAGACCGGTGGGAAGCCATAGATCGAGGAGAAACTAAGCTTTACGTAAAACCGAAGCAATTAAAATAAATGGATAACAGATTAAATATGGCAACATTAGGGGCAGACGAGTCTCGTTATATCAATAGAGAAATTAGCTGGCTACAGTTTAATGCCAGAGTATTGCAAGAGGCAGCAGATGAAAGCGTTCCGTTAATTGAGCGCTTGCGTTTTGTGGGTATTTTTTCTAACAACCTTGACGAATTTTTTAAAGTACGATATGCTACGGTAAAACGTATTGTAGAAGCCGGTAAAAAAGGTAGAAAGGCTTTAGGTGTTTATGCCGCAGATGAGCTTCTGGAGAAGATCACAAAAATCGTTATTCAGCAGCAAGAAGAAAGTTTAAATATCATTGATGATATTCTTCAGCATTTAAAAGAGGAAGGAATTTATGTGATCAAAGAAAACGAAGTTCACTTCCCCGAACATAGCGAATATATCAAATCTTTTTTTACAGAAAAGGTGAGTCCGGCGCTTGTTACCATTGTTCTAAACGATGATCTAGAGCTTCCGCGTATCCAGGATTTAGAAGCCTATCTCACGATAACCATGAAGAAAAAGGGCAGTAAAAAACCTATTTATGCTTTGGTAGAAATCCCAAGCGAACTCGATCGTTTTGTTGTACTTCCACAGGTAGATGGTAATGATTACATTATGATTTTGGATGACTTGATTCGGTATAACTTAGAGTCGGTCTTCAGCATATTTGAGTACGATGAGATTTCTGCTCATATGATTAAGATCACGCGTGATGCCGAGTTAGATCTCGAATCTGATCTTGGAAAAAGTTTTATTGAAAAACTCTCAAAAAGTGTAAAAGGAAGAGAAGATGCAGAGCCTGTACGTTTTGTTCACGATCAAACAATAGACAGCGATACGTTGGCTTTTCTGCTAAAAAAATTAGGAATAGAATATACAGATAGTATTATTCCCGGAGGGCGTTATCATAACCGAAAGGATTATATGGGCTTCCCGAGTTTGGGGCGCAACGATTTACTCTATGCCAAGCAAAAGCCACTTCCTATAAAGGGCATCAGCTTGAATGACAGTATGTTTAAAAAGGTTGCAGAGAAAGACTTTTTACAATATACACCCTATCACACTTTTGCATACGTGATCAAGTTTTTGCGCGAGGCAGCATTAGATCCTAAGGTAAAGACGATAAAAATTACGATTTATCGTTTGGCAAAATTAAGCCACGTGGCAAGTGCATTGATAAATGCTGCTAAAAATGGTAAAGAGGTTACCGTGCAAATCGAATTGCGTGCGCGTTTTGACGAAGAGAGCAATATGCGCTATGCCAATAAAATGCAGGACGAAGGCGTTAAACTTATTTTTGGCGTTCCAGGGCTTAAAGTGCACAGTAAAGTTTGTGTCATTGAGCGTCAAGAAGGTTCGCGCTTAAAACGTTATGGTTTTATAAGTACCGGAAACTTCAACGGGATGACCGCCCGTATTTACACAGATTACACGCTTTTTACGGCAAACAAGCAGATACTTAAAGATCTGAGTAAACTCTTTAATTTCTTTGATACCAACTACATCGTAAACACGTATCAGCATTTGGTTATTTCACCACATTACGCGCGCAACACGTTTTACAAGTTGATCGAAAATGAAATCAAGAAAGTCAAAAGTGGAGGTAAAGGATATATCAGACTGAAACTTAACAGCATGTCAAATTATGCGATCATCGATAAATTGTATGCAGCCAGTGCAGCCGGAGTTCAAATAGATATGATCATACGCGGGGTTTGTTGTTTGATTCCCGGGGTTGAAGGAATGAGTGAAAACATTCGTCTTATAAGTATTGTAGACAAGTTTCTTGAGCATCCAAGAGTGATGATCTTTGGTGAAGAAGGTGATGAGAAGGTCTTTATCTCTTCGTCAGACTGGATGACGCGTAACTTAGACAATAGGGTAGAAGTTACTTGCCCCATTTATGATGAAGACATCAAGCAGGAGATTATTGACACGTATACAATATGTTGGAATGATAACGTAAAAGCGCGAGAGATTACCGCAGCACAGGATAACGCATACCGTAAAAACGATGAAGCTCCGCTACGCTCTCAATTTGCCACTTACGATTACTACTTGAATAAACTAAATTAAATTATGATTGAACTAAAGAAATATGGAGCCATTGATATAGGATCTAACGCCGTACGTTTGCTGGTTGCCAACGTAATAGAAGTTGAAGGTCGTGATCCTATTTTTAGAAAGAGTTCTTTAGTACGTGTGCCTATTCGATTAGGGGCTGATGTTTTTAAGGAGAAAAAAATATCTGAAGAGAATATTCAGCGAATGATCGACACTATGGAAGCTTTCAAATTGTTGATGAAGTCGCATAAGGTGGTTGACTATAAAGCTTGTGCTACTTCCGCAATGCGTGAAGCTATCAACGGGAGTGAGGTAGTAAAAGTGATCAAGAAAAAAACCGGAGTATCAATAAATATTATTGACGGAAGCGATGAGGCGGCAATCATTGCCAATACCGATTTGCAATCGTTAATAACTTCAGATCGATCGTATTTATATGTAGATGTTGGTGGTGGTAGTACAGAATTTACACTGTATAGCGGAGGAGAAGTAGTTGCCTCTCGCTCTTTTAAATTAGGAACTGTACGTTTGCTTGAAGGACTTGTAGGACACAACACCTGGAACGAAGTAGAGCAGTGGATTAAAGAAGTTACCGAAGGGCATAAAAAAATTGACTTGATAGGTTCTGGAGGTAATATCAATAAGATCTTTAAACTAAGTGGTAAGAAAGACGGCAAACCACTTACCTATTTCTATATGGTAACTTTCTATGAGTTTATTCAGTCGTATACTTATGAGGAGCGTGTTACAGAACTTGGACTAAACCTTGACCGAGCTGATGTAATTATTCCGGCGACACGTATATACCTTTCTGCAATGAAGTGGAGTAGGTCAAAAAATATCTATGTTCCCAAGATTGGATTATCAGATGGTATAATAAAATCGCTTTACAACGATAAAACACAGCCGGCATAGGCTGAAACTAAAAATAATAGTATTATTGTTTGTTAATGAACTGAACTTCAACAAAACAAAACTTTTAACTTATGAAGAAATTTTTACTTGGAATATTTCTTTTAGCTTCGATAAGCACTTTTGCTCAAGGAGTGCGCTACGGTGCAAAAATGGGGATGAACTTTTCAACGCTTGATGGAGATGCTTTTGAGAACTCAAGTACCCGTTACGGATTTGCAGCCGGTATTTTTGCAGAAATTCCTTTAGGTAGTGCGTTTCAGTTTCAACCAGAACTATTGTACTCTGGCCAAGGTATTAAGCCCAACACCGGTCCTGAGGGAAACTTTGGTTTTGATGTGAATGGTGTGCCAGAAAGACCTTTTGACGAACGCGCAGAACTTGATTATATTCAGTTGCCGCTTTTGATCAAAAAGAATTTTGGTAAATTCAATATTCACCTAGGTCCACAAGTGGGTATTGCCGTTTGGAATTCTTACAACAACGGTATTTATAAGAACTTTGACTATTCGGGTATTGGTGGGATCGGAGTTCAAATCTTTGATTTCCTTGCCTTAGAAGCTCGTTATTCTGTAGGATTTAGAAATGTGATTGAACCTAACAATCAAAACATTGAAGGAACTAATCAATATTTTGCATTAATGGCATCTTACCGCCTATAATGACTGCAATAATTTAGATATAAAAAAGCCATCTTAATTCTAAGATGGCTTTTTTAGTTTAACCGTGAATGGTTTGATCTTTACTGAGGTCTTTCATGATTTCGGCTTCAAAATCGAGTAGCTCTTGCCATTTTTGGTTAACCTCTTTTTCATCACCATACTTTCTTGCAAACCCTAAAAACATCGTGTAATGGTTGGCTTCACTTACCATTAGATTATGATAAAAAGTACGTAACTCTTCATCTTGTAATTCTTGAGAAAGCAATCTGAAGCGTTCGCAGCTTCGGGCTTCAATTAACGCCGCATAAAGAAGTCTATGCACTAGTTGTGTAGTTCTGCTGCCTCCTTTAGGGAAAAACTTTAAAAGTTTGTTTACATAAGCATCTTTCCGGTCTTGACCTAAGGTGTTTCCTCGGGCAATGATCTTATCGTGTACCAACTTAAAATGGCTTATTTCTTCTTTTACGAGAGCGATCATTTCTTGTACCAATTCTGTATATTCAGGAAATGACACCATTAGAGATATGGCTGTAGATGCGGCCTTCTGTTCACAAAATGCATGGTCTGTGAGAATATCATCGATATTCATTTCTACGATGTTGACCCATCTGGGGTCTGTGGGTAATTTTAGTCCTAACATTAGATATCGAGATCAAAAGTTTTACGTAATAAGTCGAGATCAGGATTCTTATCCTTCAGTTTCTCATATTTTTCACGAGTTGTATAAGCGTATTTGCGTTCTGCCGCCTCATTAACCGTGATGTCAATCGTTATGTCGTAATTTTCTAATTTACGCTTTAAAAATTCAAGTAGGTTGTGTTGTGCACGCTCGAGTTCGACACGCATAGTATCATTAGGGAACTCCAGTAGAATGGTAGTTCCTTTAAGCGTAGGTGTGTCTGTCTCAAGATTTGACGCTAATATTTTTTCACCTTTTTTCTGCAATCTGGCAACATACTCTTTCCAGGCTGCTTGCATTGCAATTTCGGTAAAAGGCTTTCTTGGTAATTGGCTGGCGTCAACCTCTTTTTCGGTTTGTTTTTCGAGGATTTCTCTTTTTCGCCTTAATCCTTTTAATGAAAGTCCCGAAACACGTTGATTGTTTGACGATAGATCTGGCTTAACGCGTGGTCGCTCTTGAACTACTTTAGGTTCTTCAACTGTTTCTGCTTGTACTGAAGTTTCTGTAGCTGTATTGTTATTTTGAGACGGTATGTCCTGTTGTTGAGCAGCTGGAGTTGGAGTATTCCGAGGTTCTTGAGCAGTAGCTGGTTTCGGTTGCTGTTGCTGAGCTGTTTTAAAATGAGAAGCCGGAATTATAAAGTCACGGGCTTTTTTTTTTCTCCATCAAAAGTGATAGAGGCCATTTGCATTAAACAAAGTTCAACCAGTAGTCTTGGATTGCGACTTGTTCTGTATTTAAGGTCACATTCGTTAGCTTTTTCTAAAGCTTGCATTAAAAAGCTGAAGCTTGTTTTTTGCGCTTGCTCGTGATACCTCTTTTTGGTTTGATCACCAACTTCAAGAAGCGCAATGGTTGCCGGTTGCTTGCAAACCATCAAGTCGCGATAGTGCGAAGCTAAACCTGCAATAAAATGATGTCCATCAAAACCTCTTGCCAGAATTTCGTTAAAATTGAGCAATAGCTGTGGGATATCATTATTTAAAATGAGGTCTGTAGTTTCAAAATACGTGTCGTAATCAAGAACGTTGAGATTTTCTGTAACTGCAGCACGAGTTAGATTTTCACCAGAAAAACTCACTACACGGTCAAAGGTAGAAAGCGCGTCGCGCAGGGCGCCATCAGCTTTTTGTGCAATAATATGCAAAGCTTCTTCATCTGCTGTGATACCTTCTTGTTTTGCTATATCAACAAGATGTTCACGAATATCCTTTACCGTGATTCTTTTGAAGTCAAAAATTTGACATCTTGAAAGAATCGTAGGTAGAATTTTGTGCTTTTCAGTAGTAGCGAGAATAAAAATCGCGTGTTTTGGCGGTTCTTCAAGGGTTTTTAAAAACGCATTAAAAGCCGCAGAAGAAAGCATATGCACCTCGTCAATAATATAGACTTTGTAGTTTCCTACTTGAGGGGCGATACGTACTTGATCTATAAGATTTCTAATATCATCAACCGAGTTGTTTGATGCAGCATCCAATTCAAAAATGTTGAATGCATAGTCTTCGTTCTCATCAACAACCTCATCAGCCTCCTGATTTATTTTTTTTGCAAGAATACGAGCACAGGTAGTTTTACCTACACCGCGCGGTCCTGTAAATAACAAGGCCTGAGCCAGATGATTGTTTGCGATTGCATTCTCGAGTGTATTGGTAATGGCCTGCTGGCCTACAACGTCTTTAAACGTCGCAGGTCTATACTTTCGGGCTGATACTATAAACTGTTCCAATGCAGAATTGTGGTAAAAATTAGAATAGAAACTCTTATAATTTCTAAAGGAAACAAATATAAAAAGAGCTTGAGCAATAGCCATTCAACTTGGACTATTTTTCCCATTATGTTATCAACAATTTTCAATTTCAATTTTCAGTAAGCAGTATACCGGCTCTAATTAAAAGCTTACTTTTGCGCTAAGCAGACCGCCTTATCGCTCGTTTTTTAATGAGAGGAAAGTCCGGACACCACAGAGAGGCATAGCGGCTAACGGCCGTCAATAATCTATTTTTCTAGGTTATTAGGACCAGTGCAACAGAAAGGATGTACAGGTAATGCTGTAGTGAAATCAGGTAAACTCTATGCGGTGCAATGTCATGTATACCGACAATTAAGTGCTTCTCGTGCGATGTCGGAGGGTAGGCAGATTGAGCAAACAAGTAATTGTTTGTCTAGATAAATGATAAGGTATTACTCTTGAGTAAGAACAGAATCCGGCTTATAGGTCTGCTTTTTTATTTAAATTTTCTGTAGGTAAGGTCGTGATCCAGTTTACAGCTTCTTCAACAGTATAAAAAACTTCTAGCGACTTTTTAAAGAACGCACGTTCAAAATTTGCAGTTTCCCTTTTAATAGCTTTATCGCTTACAATTGCCATACCGGTAATGTGGTCATAGAAAGGACACGATAAATAGTCTGTAGGATCTACGTTGTAATCGTTGATTCGTAGCGAGATATACCCATAATAGGTATTGCTTCCAAAAAAATCAACAATGGTTTGATGTGCCTTTGCAATGTGTTCTTTACTTACGTTTACACCTTCATTTACTTCAGAAATGACAAACGTATCGTAAAAGTTCAAGACGCAAAAGTCTAACTTAATAGTTTTAAGTGGATTCAAGTTGGGTGTATTTTTCAGCAAAATTAACTAAAAGCCAGTATTTTACGAATCTTTTTTAGAAAAAAAGCTAAAGACACTTCCGCCATATTTGCGCGTCTCAAAACATAAAGGATGTTCTTGCAAATCGGTATGTTTACTATGTTCTATAACCAACGTTCCTTCTTGAGAAAGCAAGTTTTGCTCAAAGACTAGATCTACTATTTTTATAAATTCGGTCGTCTCAAAGTCATATGGAGGGTCTGCAAAAATTAAATCGTGCTGTTCTGCCGCTCTAGATAAATAGCCATAAACATCTGCTTTAATCACATTGATGTTCATTTCTAACTGCTCTGAAGTTTGTTGTATAAATCGAGCACAACCTGCGTTTGCATCTACAGCTGTGATCGCTTTAGCTCCTCTAGAAGCAAATTCATAACTTATATTTCCTGTACCGGCAAACAGGTCTAAAACGCTTATAGTGCTAAAGCTGTAGCGATTTCTGAGAATGTTGAATAAGGACTCCTTGGCCATATCTGTAGTTGGACGTACAGGTAATTTTTTTGGAGCGATGATGCGTCTTCCTTTATAATTTCCACTTATTATTCTCATAAACCCAGTTGATATTTTAAAAAGCTGCTTTGATGATCTTCTTTGCTGTTATTATTGAGCACTACCTCTCGAACATAATCGTAAATAAGCTTGTAGTTTGCATCATCTTCAGATATTTTACCGCTTAAAGTAAGCTGGTGTACTTCAGGATCAAGCTGTAATTGCTCATAGCAAAACAAAATATAGTAAATACAATCTTGAGGTGTTTCAAATTTGAACTGATTGCTTAACAGAAGTTTTTGACCCTGATAAGCAATAAGTGTTAGTGAGGTTTTTTCAAAATGTACAAAAACTTCAGCACGTTTGTTTTGAGCATTTGATAAAATGCTGTTTAAAAGTATTGATTGACTGTGGTAATAGGTGAATGTACCAAAGTGATCAAAAAAGAAGTTGTTTATGTTGGTGTAGGGAACATAAACATTGACAAGATCTAAAGTTTCGATCTCATCATAAACGATGAAATCTGTCTTAAGAATTTTGGTATTAAACTTAAGGTAATCGGTAAGCCTATTTTCATCAAATAAAGCTTTCGGTACAACTGTAAAAAGTTCGTTTGCATAAAGCACGATCACTTCTTCAAATGCTTGATTGAGGCTAGGCGTAGCCTCAAAGATCTTTTGGATCTCTTCTAAAGCGCGTTGAGGCGTGTGCACATTTTTAAAATCAAAACTTTTTGATTCTATGCACAATCCATCTGTACTTTTTTTGATAAAAAAAGAAAATCCATCCAGGCTAACCTGGATGGACACTATAAGATTTTCTGGATGCTCCAGAGATTTATTCGTCATTGTCGCCGTAACTCTTTGGCCAGTTACCATTCGTATTAACTTCAGTCATAGAACCTACAGAAAGGTAAGCACCATTTACACCATCAACAGAAACTACTTGTTTTTCTTTAGAAACGTAGTCTTTTGGTTGGTCAAATAATAATACATCTTTAGATACTTTAGCTTCAAAAACCGGGATTGGCACATCACTCTTAAGAAGAGTACCTGATTCCATTTCAAATTGAGCGTCAGTTCCTGCAATAGGTACGTTCTTCATTGTTTTGTAACGGTTGGTACCTTGGTAAAGAGAATCTTTAATAGACTTATATCCTAAAGTATCAATAATAGTAATTTCTTTACGTGTATCTACACGATAACGACGTGTTGCTTCTTCGTCAAGGACCATAGTGTCACGACGCTCGGTAAGTACAAATTCAGCTGTGTCAATAAAACTTTCTAGTTGCTCAAAGTTTTCTGCAAATTTTCCATTGATTTGTTTGAAAGCTAATTGACCTGCGCGTATATCTTTTAGATTTTCAATCGCTTTTTGATAACGTACAACTTTAAGGTCATTAAATTTTACTTCGCCGTAAACAGCGTTAAAAAGTAAATATCCTAATACTCCGATAACAACCCAAAGTACTAACTGAATTACTATTTTCATTCGATGTGTGGTTTTAGATTTTAATTAAGGTTATAAGCAAATCTACAATTTTTTTTTAATCGTTAAAGGATATCCCCTTAAATTCATTAGTATCTTTACACTTTCAATAATTTTTTATGGAGCTGGATCAGCACGCATTTTATAAGCTTTTACTCAAAGATTTTCCTTTTACGCCAACCCAGAAACAAGACATTCTATTACAACAACTTAGCGCTTTTTTATTCGAGCCTAAAAATAATTCAATTTACGTTTTAAAAGGTTTTGCCGGAACCGGAAAAACTACGGTGATTGGTGCAATTGTTAAAAACTTGTGGAAAATTAAAATGTCGTCTGTGCAATTGGCGCCTACAGGAAGGGCAGCTAAAGTGATTTCTAATTACAGCGATAAACCGGCGAATACCATTCACCGAAAGATCTATTACCCCAAAAAAGAACGGGGTGGAGGTGTTTCTTTTACGCTACAACGCAACAAGCACCGAAACACGATTTTTATCGTAGATGAAGCTTCAATGATTTCTGATAATGCTTCAGAGTCTAAACTCTTTGAGAATGGCTCTTTACTGGATGATTTGATGTCTTATGTGTATAGCGGTCATAAATGTAAATTACTTTTAATAGGAGATCAGGCTCAGCTTCCTCCTGTAAAAATGGATTTGAGTCCGGCATTGGATGAGCGTAACCTTCAAATGCAATTTGATAAGACAGTAAAAAGTATTGAGCTCGATGAAGTAATGCGGCAAGCTGAAACGAGTGGTATTCTAAAAAATGCGACTCGAATTAGAGAATTTCTAAACGACGAGCTCTATGAGGATTTCAGATTTGATTTAAGCGGTCAAAATGATGTAGTTCGGCTTATAGATGGCCACGAGATTATGGATGCTCTGGGAGACTCTTACAGAGAATATGGTAATGAAGGTACTGCCATCATCGTAAGATCAAATAAACGTGCTAATCTGTATAATCAGCAAATTCGCTCACGTATCCTTTTTAAGGAAGAGGAAGTAAGTGCAGGGGATTATTTTATGGTGGTTAAGAATAATTATTTTTGGTTAGATACAAAAAGCGAGGCAGGTTTCATTGCAAATGGAGATATCATTGAGATTCTGGAAATTTTCAGTATTAAAGAGTTGTATGGTTTTCGCTTCGCGGAAGTGAAAATACAAATGACAGATTATCCTAATTTGGCTCCTTTTGAAACGGTTTTATTATTAGATACGCTTACTTCAGAAACACCATCCTTATCTTATGAGGAGGGTAATAAGCTTTACCAGGAAGTGATGAAAGATTATGCAGACGAGACTTCTAAGTATAAGAAGTTTATGAAAGTCAAAAACAACAAGTTCTTCAATGCGCTGCAGGTGAAGTTTTCATATGCCATCACGTGCCATAAGTCTCAAGGTGGTCAATGGGAAACTATTATGGTAGAACAGCCATACTTACCTAACGGAATGGATAAAGATTACTTACGTTGGTTATACACCGCGGTCACGCGTGCGCGCAAAAAACTGTATCTTATAGGTTTTAAAGACGATATGTTTGTTGAATAAGCACTAATGGAACTAGTCATAAGTATTTGTTTAGGAATTGGCCTTGCAGCTGCGGCGGGATTTAGAATATTTCTGCCTTTATTGGCCTTAAGTGCGGCAGCCTACTTTGAGGTTATAGAACTCAGTGCTTGGGAATGGTTAGGAAACTGGCAAGCCTTAGTGCTATTGGGAGTGGCTTCCTGTCTTGAAGTACTCGCATATTATATTCCTTGGTTTGACAATGCTTTAGACAGTATAGCTGTTCCACTTGCCAGCGTGGCAGGGACCATGTTATTTTTTGTGACTTTTGGTGATGATGCACCTTGGATTTCTTGGGCTCTGGCGATTATTGGAGGGGGAGGAACAGCCGGACTTATTGCCGGTTCTACAGCAGCTATTAGGGCGACTTCGACTGCTTCAACCTTAGGGATTGCTAATCCTATTTTCTCGACTTTAGAATCTATAGTTTCAACAATACTTGCTGTGCTTGCCATTTTTATTCCTATTCTTGCAGGCGTTTTGGTAGTGCTTTTGGCCTACCGAGTTTATAAATGGTACCGTAAGCGAAAGCTAAAAAAGAATGCTCTTAAGAAATGACTAAGAAATTGAAAACAATAGCAATGATTCCGGCACGTTATGAGGCGTCTAGATTTCCCGGTAAATTGATGAAAGATCTCGAGGGGAAACCAGTGATTCTACGCACTTATGAGGCTGCCGTTCAAACACAATTATTTGACACGGTTTACGTGGTTACCGATAGTGAATTAATATATGAAACCATTACCGGCGCCGGCGGCCATGCGATAATGAGCCAGCAAGAACATAGCTGCGGAAGCGATCGAATTGCAGAGGCTGTTGCAGATCTTGATATTGATATTGTGGTGAACGTTCAGGGAGATGAACCGTTTACCAATACCGAAGATATGCGCAATGTGCTACAGGTTTTTTATGAAAAAGATGCAGATGCGATAGACTTGGCTTCGTTAATGACGCCCATTTCAAAAATTGAGGATATAGAAAATCCAAATAATGTAAAGGTAATTGTAGATCAGGCGAGTTTTGCACTTTACTTTTCGAGAGCACCTATCCCTTATCGAAGAGATCGCGATGTAGAAAGTGTCTATTATAAACATAAAGGTATTTATGCATTTAGAAAGCAAGCGGTCTTAGATTTTGCCAAATTGCCCATGCGCATGCTTGAAGCTGCAGAAAAGATTGAAGCTATTCGTTACTTAGAATATGGTAAACGTATCAAGATGGTACCTTCTGACGCTCCAGCTATTGGCATTGATACACCTCAAGATCTAGAGGAAGCTCGCGCTATTTTAAAAAATAAACAAAGCTGATGCAGCGATTCGCTCTTTTCATTTATAAAGCCTTAGGGTGGAAAATTAAAGGAAGATTTCCTAAAGAGGTAAACAAAATGGTAGTCATCGCTGCGCCACATACCAGTTGGCACGATTTCTATATGGGACTGCTTTTTAGAAGTTGTATTGGAGTTACGATCAATTTTTTGGGTAAAAAGGAATTATTCAAATGGCCTTTTGGATGGTACTTTAGAAAAGTAGGCGGAATTCCTTTAGACCGATTTAAGAACGAAAATAAAGTAGATCGAATTGCCAATATGTTCAAAGAGCACGAGGTTTTTAGATTAGCGCTTTCTCCTGAAGGTACTCGAAAGAAAGTAGAAAACTGGAAAACCGGATTTTAACTATATTGCTTTAAAAGCGCAAGTACCCATAGTACCCATCACGATGGATTTCGGAAAAAAAGAACATCGTATAGGTGTACCGCTTTATCCTTCAGGCAATTTAAAACAGGATATGGCCCGTCTGAGATTATTCTTTAAGGATGTTCAGGGAAAAATTCCCGAACGCAGTTAATTAAGTTTTCTTTAAAGATTTTGGCAATAATTGTGAAAATCTTCTTTCTTAACATGTGCTAAAGAGTTACTAAATCTTCGTTAAACTTCTATAATTTTTATTTTTAATAATTTGATATTCAGTTAGTTGTGCTTGTGTGTTGATTCGTTTGTAATTATTTAAGAACTGAGCTTGTTGCATTTACGTTACTTAGATGAACAAACAAATTAAACTAAAACTCAATTTATGAACATTTCAAAATTTCTTTTTGCAGGCGCTTTAGGCCTTTTTACATTAGCCTCTTGTAGTGACGATGATGATAATACCGGAACAGTAATCGTTGGTACTGCAGATTTATACGCGACAAGTCACGCTGATGGTAATGTGACAAAATATGACTTATTAAGAGGAGGATCTACCGTTTATACAACAGCAGCAACTGATGCTGAAGGTATTTATTATAGTCCAGATGATGATGGTTTTACGATTGCAGCACGAGGAGCAACACAAACTTCTTTGCAATCTTACTTCGGAATCAGTGATTTTATCGAAGCTACTGTTGATCTCAATGTTGATGTTACCGGGCCTTCGGCTTTACAAAGTCCACGTGACCTAGCAGTAAATGGAAACATCTATGTAGTTTCAGATAATGCTAATGATGACGGAAGATTTTTCGTTTTTGAAAAAGATGGAGATTCTTTTGAACTTAGAAATACAGTAACTGTAGAATTTGCTGTATGGGGTATTGAATTTGTAGGTGATGATTTATATGCAGTTGTTGATAGCAGCAGCGATCTTGCTGTATTTACAGATTTTGCTTCTTCAAATATGACCGATGCTACCGTAGCTGCTAGTAAACGGATTACTGTTGAAGGAATTGTAAGAACGCACGGTTTAGATTTTGATGGTGATACGATGATTATGACCGATATCGCAGCGGCTTCAGGAGGAGATTTTGATACTGATGGTGCATTCCACGTGATTTCAGACTTTGAATCAAAATTTGATGCAGTAGAAAACGGAGGAACACTTTCTGTAACAAATCAAATTCGTTATGAAGGTAGTGCAACATTATTAGGTAATCCTGTAAATGTGGTGTATGACGCCGATACAGATGCTGTTTACGTTGCTGAACTTGCAAACGGAGGCGGACAAGTATTAGCCTATGGAAATGTATCTACAGCTGGTGGAGGTAATGTAGCGCCGAGCTCTGCTGCATCACTTGCCGGTGTATCTTCATTATACTTATATAAAGATTAATTCATTCATCTTATAGAATGAAAAAGCGCAGCTTTGCTGCGCTTTTTTTATTGGTACCGCCGATAGGTTTATTAGGAAGTCCCTATAGCTATCAGGATGCCGCGAAATTGAAAATTCATTTTTGACAAACTCTTATGTGCCCGCCTTTGTCACCAGCCAGGCTTGCTCTGAGATAGATTACGTTTCAAGTATAAAATAATCAGGCTGCATTACTAGTTCACTAAACTGAAACTCTTCTTTCAAAAACTGTAAAGCCTTTTCTGAATAAAAAAAACTATGGGTAAAATCATTTTTGTATGCCCAGGATTCAAAATCTTGTTCGGGCTGAAGTAGTGCTGTTTTGCAGTAGAGCTTACTATTTTTTGGTTTTAATAGGGATTTTAATTGTGAAAACGCTTCATAAGGATTGTGAAAGTGCTCAATGACTTCACAACAAACAATATAATCGTAAGTTTCTTGTAATACCGAAGCTTCATTGTGGTAATAGATGTCATATTGCCTGATCCGAAGCCCTTCTTTCTTCAATAACTTAGATAATACAGGATTAGGACCGCAACCATAATCCAAACCCGTTTGAGAAGCACTTTGATTTTTAACAACAGCATTACGCAGCGGTTCTAGAAATTTTAGATAGCCCTTATTGTCTAGACTGTTCTCGTGTTTGTCGTAGCGTTTTTTTTCAGCTTTTGCTGAAGGAAGATCGTTAGGGTCTAAAAAAACAGATGCACAAAATGTGCATCTGTTATAAATTCTGCCCTGATATGTCCCAAAATAATCTGAATCGTGCTTACAGAGCGGACAAGACATAGCTTAATAAAGCGATTTAAGCTTACTTAACTTAGCTTTCCAGATTTCTAGAGTCTTTTTGTGTGCGGCAATATTTTTATGCACTTCTTTGACTAATGGATTATCATCATCAACGTGTTGAAAGAACCCTAAATTATTTTCAAGCTGATTGATTTCGGCTTTTACTTCATCAATCTTTTTGGTTATAAAATAATGCTCTTTATTGAGTGCTTGATTACTGTCTTCATCGGCGATCGCTGCAACTCGATTTTCATATTTGATAAGTTCAGATTCTTTCTTACTTAAGTCTAGCTTCTTAAACAAGCCGTCTAAAACTTTATTAAAATCTTGCTCGATGCTCTTTTTAGAATGCGGTACCCGGCCGGTATCTTTCCATTCTTTAATGATTGATTTGATCGTTTTCAGGTCATCTTCATGATTACCCGATAATTCAATATTCTTTACTTTTTCTAGTAAAGTATTTTTTTCTTCTAGATTGCCTTTTTCTTCCTCAAGAACTTCTTTCTTTTCAGCGTGAAGACGGTCAAAGAAGTGATTACACGCTTTTTTGAAGCGTTTCCAAATTTTATCACTGTCTTTACGAGGAACGTGACCAATTTTTTTCCAATCTGCCTGAATGCGTTTCATCAGATCTATGGTCACTTTGATGTCTTCGTTGTCCTTATTGTCTTCGGCTATTTGAACCAGTTCTAGCTTTTTCTGTAAGTTTTCATATTGCTGTTTTTTCTGGTTTTTATAAAAGCTATTCTTGTTATGATTAAATTCTCGAGTAGCCTTTTTGAAAGCTTTCCAGGTAGGTTCATTTTCCTTTTTAGGCACTTTACCTATTTTGAAAAATTCTTCACGCAAGGCATTAACCTCTTTCATTTGCTTTTGCCAGCCATTGTGAGCTGAGGCAGGATTAGCAGCAATTGTTTCAATTTTTGCGATTACTTCCTGTTTTTTGTCAAGATTTTCTTCATAAACCTTATCAATGTTTTTGAAGTATTCTTGACGTGCATCGTGAATTTTACGCGTAGCTGCACTAAACTTTTCCCAGATTTCTTCACGATATTCTTTAGACACAGGACCTACTTCTTCCTTCCAGATTTTGTGAAGCATTTGTAACTCCTTAAATGCGCGATTTACGTCAGGTTCCTGCGCAAGCTCTTCTGCTTGCTCGATAAGCTTAAGTTTTTTGTCAAGATTTTCTTTAAAATCTTTATCTCTAAACTCTCTGTTGAGATGTAGAAAATCGTAGAAATTTTCAATGTGATGGTGGTAATTGTTCCACACAAGATTGTAACGATCACGTGGAATATTACCGGCATTTCTCCAGCGTTCCTGAATGTCTTTGAACTTCTCAAAAGTGGTATTTATACTGTCTTCACCACCAACTTCATTTTTGAGCTCTTTCAACTCTTCAATTAGTGCATTGCGTGTCTCCAGATTGGCGTTGAGATCTTTTTTGAGATTTTTATAGTAGTTGTTGCGCTTGTCGCGATAATCGAAATAAAGCGAATTGAATTCTTTCTTAAGCGGGCTATAATACCTGAAGTCGATGATGTTTCCACCTTCTTCAAGAAACTTTTCTTTAGCCTGCTCTTGCTCATCTTCAAATTGCGAAATAAAAGCTGCACGCAACTCGGTTACATGTTCTTTAATCGCTTGAACTTTATGATTATTAAGCAAATATTTAAACTCTTTGATGAGTTCTTCTTTACTTAGGCTGTCATAATCCTTTTTAGGAATGTCGTGACGCTCAGAGGCGCTCTCATCTTCACTATCTTCATTAAGAGCAGCGTCAAGATCATCAGGATCACTATCTTGATCATCCTCCTCATCTTCTGCTACAAAATCCTCGTCATGCTCTTCTTCATTAGCGTCATTGGTTTTTGCGTCTTTAATTACATCTATAGATTCTGTAACCAGCTCTTCTTCTTGCGTAGTAGATGCTTCCTGAGTTTCGCTAGCCGAAGTTTTAGCTTCTTGAGATTCTTTTATTGAATCTTTTGAAGCAGTTTCTTCAACATTCTTATCGGTATTGGATGCTTTTTTTTCTTCTGACATTTGTTTCAATGTTATGGTGCTTTAATAAGTATTTAAAGATACTATTAAGTAAGCAATTAACAAGAGCAGAAGGGTAGAAGGCTGCTAATTCCAGATTTTCCAGGCGGCCTCGGCTTGAAGTTTCAACATCTCATAACCATTGCAGATGCGGGTTCCGTGTTCTTTTCCGTTTTTAAGAAACTGAGTTTCAACCGGGTTATACACAAGATCATACAGCAAGTGATTTTTAGAAAGCAACCTGTAAGGTATTTTAGGACAATCTGTTATGTTGGGGTAGGTGCCCAACGGAGTCGTGTTGATGATCAGGGTATATTTTGAAAGCAATGCAGCATTGAGCGCATCGTAAGAAAATTGGTCTTTTTTAGGAGTTCTTGATACAAATTTGAACGAAATATCTTCGAGCTCAAGCGCATAAGCAATCGCTTTTGATGCGCCGCCGGTACCTAAAATCAACGCGTGTGTATGTTTTTGAACAGTTAAAAACGGTTGAAGCGACTTGCGAAAGCCTAAATAATCGGTATTGAAGCCTTTGAGTTTGCCGTTAGTCAGGCGCTTGATGGTATTAATAGCTCCTATAGCACTTGCGTGTTTGTTAAGCTCATCAAGATAGGGGATTACCACTTCTTTATACGGAATAGTCACATTAAAACCATCGCAATCCTCATTGGTGTCTAAAAGATTTTTTACCTCTTCTGGTGTAGTGCAGTCGTAATTTGAATATAAACCGTCAATGGATTCATTTTCAAATTTCTCGGTAAAATATTTTCGAGAGAACGAGTAGTCAATGTTTTTTCCTATAAGTCCAAGTTTAATCATATCGGTTGGGTAATTCAATAGTTTTTGGTTGGGTTGGCTGCAAATGTCAGCTTTAGTTTAATTCTTTGCACGGGTTTTTTCCCCGTATTTTCCTAAAGCAACCACACTAAAAATACCTATAAGAATAAAAACCGTTGCCAGGCAGTTTTCTAAAGAAAGACTCGAAGGCCAAAAACGATCATAATTGGTAAGAATAGGATCACCTACGCGGTCGTAGTTAATTTCGCCTAATTCGTTGCGTTCAAAAACAGGGTTTTTCCAAGGCCAAACAACGCCTAAAGAACCTGCGATAAACCCAATGATTCCGGCGTTTGTCTGATTTTTATAGTGCTTTAACAAGTAGCCTAAAAAGTTAGACAAGGTGACTAAACCGGTAACCGAACCTAAGGTGAATACCGCAATTACTTTTAATAAACGCACACGATGCGGATCGTTTATGAAAGAAAAATCAGCTTGAACCAAATCGGATAGGGTGTCGTATAGCGCATTTACAGAATCTACCAGAAGTAACACATAGTTACCTAGGAGAATCAAAATGAATGATCCTGATAATCCGGGTAAGGTCATCCCAGAGACGCCAATGATTCCGCAGAAAAATACAAAGATGAGATTGTCATTTTGTGTAGCAGGTTCTAACAAGCTTATCAAGACTCCGGTTATGATTCCCAGTGAAAGAATAATGATATTTTTTTGAGACCAGTCGTCAAAATCTTTACCTATGTAGTAAATACTGCCAATGATCATCCCAAAAAATGTGCTCCATACATGAAGCGGATAATGCTCAATCGCTACATCAAGTAATTTTGAAACGCTAAAATAACTGATGATCATTCCTAAAATGAGCAGAAATAAAAATCTTCCATTTACATAGCGTACAAAACTGCGGAACCTTCCGTTCAAAAGGAGTTTGAACGCATTTTTATTCACTTTTTGTAGCGAATAAATAAATTCTTCATAAAACCCTGCAACATAAGCTACAACACCACCAGAAACGCCGGGTACTTTATTGGCCGCTCCCATAGCAAGCCCCTTAAGTACCAGCCAGATTTTATCTGAAAAAGAGCGGTGTTTAGATTCCATTATTTTGTTTAGAATTCGCAAAGCGTTCTAACAGAAAAATAGTTAAAAAGCCAATTATTGCCAATACGCTTACCAAAATGATTTTAGGGTCGCCTTCAAAATTTTGTGGCAAAATGCTTTTTTCTAGAAGCGGAACTTGCTGCCCGTGCGAATTTGTGCGATAAGAAAGCACCTCTTTCCAAGGCCAAACTTTATTTAAAGCACCAATCATAAAACCGGTGAGTAATGCCAGCGTAAGGTTTTGATAATTTTTAAAGAGGTAGGTGAGTACTTTAGAAAATGCTTTTAAACCGGTAACACATCCCAACATAAAAAGAATGAGGCGTAATAAAGCGTCTTTAAGCGCCGAAAAGTCTAAGGCTAAAAGCGCATCAACAAAATTACGTACGGTTCCTAAAACAATACTGTAGGAGCCTAAAAGTAATAGGATAAAAGAACCCGATATTCCCGGAAGGATCATTGCAATGATTGCTATAAATCCTGAAAGAAAAATAAACCAATAACTCGCACCGGTACTCAAAGGCTCTGCAATGGTGATGTAGTATGAGACCACAATGCCTATTACGCCTGAAATAACTACACCAACATTCCAGGATTTAATTTGAGATCCTATATAAAGAATACTGGCAACGATGAGTCCAAAAAAGAATCCCCAAAGCAACAGCGGGTGTTCTTCTAATAAGAAGGTAATGAGCTTTGCAAGGGATAGAATACTGAGGCCAATACCTAAAAAAAGAGCACCAAGAAATTTTAAATTGTATGCTTCTGCAGCAGCTTTGAATCCCTCTTTCTTCCAAACTTTAAAAAAGGATGTATCTAGCTTATCTATCGTGGCGATGAGTTCTTCATAAATACCGGCGATAAATGCGATTGTTCCTCCTGATACTCCAGGAACTACATCTGCAGCACCCATAGCCAAACCTTTTAAAGTAATGACAGCATAATTAACTAGAGATCGTTTCTGAGACATGGTTTGGTTTTGATTATGCCTCAAATGTATGAAAGAAATATAAAATCTATCTCTAAACCGCAGGGATAGTATAAAGAAAAGCCACATCGTTTTTACAATGTGGCTTCTGTTTAAATTTTGCCTTTAATTTTAGGATTTTTTTGCCTTTTTTATTTTTTTCAAGACGCTGCGTTTGGCATAGACAAAAGGAAAAAGTTCTTCGAGAATGATGTCATAATCCGGTTCTAAACGTAAAGCATTCTCCAGGTGAAAATATCCTTTTTCATCTTGATTTAGGCTGAAGTATAAGCCTGCTAATCTAAATTCAATCTGAGGAGATTCAGGATAAAACTCTATGGCTTCAAACAAGTTGGTTACGGCTGCTTCATATTCACCCAGGTAAATAAGAATATCGCATCGGGTCAACCAGGTGTCTAGTTCATAGTTACCTAATTCTAAGGTTTTACGATAACCGCGTTCTGCTTCCTCGTAAAATTTTAAACGGTTGTTTATTTTCGCATAGCGTTTCCAATACAAAACATTTTCACCATCAATATTTATGGCTTTGTTGATGTAGTAGAGCGCATTTTGATAATCCATCTTCTTGGTATAGAAATCGGTTATCGCGATCCAACCCTTGTCTAGCAATGGATCTTCTTTTACCGTTTTTAAAAAGAATTCAATGGCAAGATCATCACAATGCAACTTTTGATAGCATTTACCCATTCTTAAGTAGGCAAATGATGTGGGATCATCTAAGCCTAAAGTTATTTGATAATTTTCTATCGCTTCATTATAGCGACCTAATTTTTCAAGCACTTTTCCTTTTTCAAAATAAGCGCCGATAAAGGTGTCATCACTAATAATCGCAAAATCGTAAGCAGCGAGTGCTTTGGTGTAATTTTTCAGGTCAAAATATTGTTTCCCTACTTGATGCCAAGCCACTTCGCAGTATGGATTTTTGTCAAGAAACATATTGAGGTAATCTATTGCTTCCTCGTGTTGTTCTAAAAAGTCAAAGCAATAAATCACATTATACAATGCCGAATAGTCATCTTCATCAACTTCCAGACATTTCATAAAGCTGTATTTAGCTTTTTGAAAGTCGTCCATAAACAAATATTCCATTCCTATAAGAGAATAGATATCGGCATCGGCGTCTGTAAGTTCAAGAGCAGTTTCTAGCAATTCGATCGCCATTTTATGATCATCTCGTTTAGAGAAAATATTGGCTTTTTGAATGTAAACTTCTTCGTTTTGAGGTTCTAATTCATAAAGTTCTGCCAGTAAACGATCTGCTTCATCAAGCTTGTTCTCAAAAATTAAAATTTCAATCTTAAAAAGCTTGAGGTTTGAGGAGGAAGGGTGCTGGTCAAGACCAAGTTTTACAGCTTTCTTTGCGAGTGCAATTTTGCCATTTTCTAAGTAATGGTTGACAATATTCTCAAATTCATCCGAATCGAAGAAAAGGACATCATTTGTCTTTAACATAGATTCAAAACGGGTGAGCGGGAAATTATTCTCTTCGTGTTCTTGATTAAACTTCATACACGTTGCTTTTAAAATTTCTGCCTATATAAATTTATAAAGGATAATAGGCAGAAGGCTGTGCGCTACATATTGTTGTTAACAAAGTAATCAACAATTGCGCCCAAACAGCTGATTATGACAATTTAGTCGCTATTTTATCTAAAACCTTAAGCAAGATCTCACAACCTTTAACAATCTCATCTTCAGAGATGGTGAGTGGTGGGGTGATGCGAATGGCCTTAGTTTCAAACAACAACCAAAATAAAATTAAACCTTCATCTTGAGCCATCAAGATGGCCTCGTTTGTAATTTCTGCGGAAGGCGTAAGGGCAGCCAGCATAAGCCCTTTACCGCGAACTTCGGTAATGAGTTGATGCTTCAATAAGCTTCTAAACAGGTTTTCTTTTTCTAAAGTTTGCTGAATGAGGTCTCCTTCTAAGATCGTTTTTGAGGTTGCTAAAGCTGCTGCTGCAATGACAGGATGACCACCAAATGTGGTTATATGTCCCATTTTAGGATTGTCTGAAAGTAAACGCATGTGCGCCGTTGAAGCGGTAAAAGCACCAATGGGCATTCCGCCGCCCATTCCTTTTCCCATTACCACAACATCAGGAACCACGTTATAATTCTCAAAACCAAAAAAAGCTCCTGTTCTTCCAAACCCAGGCTGTATCTCGTCTAGTATTAAAAGTGCGCCAACTGCTTCACAGCGCTTTTTTACCGCAGTAAGCCAGCCATTTTCTGGTTGAATAAATCCGGCACCACCTTGAATGGTTTCTAAAACAACACCCGCTACATCTTCGGTAATCTTTTCTAGATCTTCAAAACTATTGAAGTTGATATGAGAGATGTCACCTACAACTGGTCTAAACGGTGCAACGCGTTCCTCATAATTCATCAAACTCAATGCGCCAAAGGTATTCCCGTGATAGGCTTGATTTGCAGAAATGATCTTACTACGGCCGGTGACTCGACGGGCGAGTTTCATTGCGCCATCTATAGCTTCAGTACCGCTGTTTACCAAATAGGTTTGTTCTAGTGGATCAGGAAGATTTGCAGCAATTAAACGTGTCAATTCAACTGCCGGGTCTTGGGCATATTCACCATATACCATCACATGCAAATATTTTTCACTTTGCTCTTGAATGGCTTTTACTACCGCAGGATGGCAATGCCCGATACTCGCAGCAGAAACTCCGGCTACAAAGTCTAAATACGCTTTTCCTGAAGTATCATAAATGTAGCTGCCTTTAGCGTGCGAAACTTCCATCGCAAGAGGATGCGGACTCGTTTGCGCCTGATATTTAAGGAAATCAGCTTTCATTATCTGTTGAATCTTTAGCTTTTAAATTGGGCAATTCTTTGACTTTAAATTTAGGAGTAGGTTTTTCTCTTTTCGGAGTTTTAGTTTCCTTTTTTATGGTTGCCTTATCACTCATTGGGACGCCAATCTCTGGAGCGTCTTCCTCTCGATTTTTTAGATCTGAGGGAGTCAGTTTTGAGGCTTCAGGAATATCGAGTTCTTCATCAGGAATGCTGTTATCAAAGAAGTCTTCATCGATTTCTGGCAGAGGTATACCTTCAATTTTTGTAAGTGTAAAAGGAGCCTCTCCTTTAAAAATATCTTCTTTTGTGAGCAAACGTTCGTCACCACGCCAGACCAATCCTTCAAATTCTCTGGATTCTTTAGGGAATTTTGAAAGTGGAAAAACCTCACCATCAACCTGCTTAAATTTTGTAATCGTTACCAGCGCATTATTTTCTAAAATGGCTCTAATCGACGCCGATTTACTTTTGTCTATTCCTTGTAATTCTCCATCATCAGCACGCATATAATTGATGCTTTCAGCATTTTTTATAATATCTATCTGATGAAGCGCATTGTCTTGAAATGTTCCGTAGAGGACATCTCCTTTCACTTGATTGAATCCACTTTTCTCTTGATCAAACAGCGGAATCGTATCCTGTTGTACCAAAAATGCATTGTCAAAAACATGAAGTGAATCTAATTGTTCGGTTTTTGTGTTGCTTTGTAAGTGAATAGAATCGCCCGTCATCTGGCTTAGGCCGCTCCATAACACAGGCCTCCCAATGAGCTGGGTAAGACCATTGGCTTGGTTGATATGAATGGAGTCACTTTTACCGCTCATATCACTTTTAAAAAGCCGTACATTGTAATAGCCGCGTACGATGCGTTTTTCAGGAACTCCGGTTACCACAAGTCGATCGCCGTGTACATAAATCGAATCCTGATCTTGTACCGTTATCGCAACGGCTCTTTTTGTAATGAATACTGAATCTTTATCCTTGAACACTTCAGCATAATGTCCTTTGATCACACTGTTATTTGCGGTGTCTATAACGCGTATATTGTTTGTGGCCGAAGCAAAACTTGTAGGACGGTCAAAATATAAACTATCGCCATACACGGTGCGATTGTCATAGTCTATGCGCGAATTTTTAACAAAATACCCATTGTCATTGCGCGTGTCATAATACCCACGCTCACAATACACGGTGCTGGTTTCACTTGTAATGGTAGACGGGCCGTATAAATAAGCGGCACCAGATTCTGAATAAAAATCAAGTTGGTCGCTATTAATTACATATTCAGGATTGGTAACAACTACATTTTGAATAAAGGAATATTTATCCTGATCTAAATAATACCGTCCTATTTTACTTTCGATAACACTAGCAGTATCGCGTAATGTACCTCCGGTTCTGTAATAGGCCTGTTGTTTTATTCGATTAAAATAAAGTGTATCTGTGTCTAAGGTAGCGGTTGGTGTTCTGAGATTGACACCACCAGAAGCCCAGGCAAATTGTGTGTCGCCATTATACTCGGCATAATTGCTGCGCATACTTATGGTATCGCCTTGCTTCATACGTACATTACCAATGGCGCGCACAAAATTTTCAGCTTTATAATGAAAAGCTAGATCACACCACATCTCAATACCTTCGTGCTGAATGTATACTTGCTTAGTGCTTTTGTACATTACCAAGGCTCCGGGATATTTCTCTTCATCGATTTGTGAAACGTCAGATTGAATATCCAACTCCTTCTTTTCTTGAGCCGAAAGACTAATCGAAAAAAGAACGAGAAACAGAAGTGCGCTTTTTCTAAAAAAATTGAGCATAGCAAATTTTGATGCAAATATAACGGAAAAACAGCCGCTTCAAGTATGTGTTCAAATCAAAAATCTAAAGCGTTTAAAACCTGTGAATTCTATTCCCTTTGCGCCGCTTTGATCATCTCGATGTAAAAATCTTTAGTAAGTTGACTTTTTGAAACGCCTATTTTTTCCATAAGCGCGTAAAGCTTTTCAAAAAGTGCATCGGTGTGAGATTCTACGTTGGTGTTGGTTTCGATTTCAATGAAAGAATCTTTGAGTTCGTCAAATTGGACCAAAGCAATTTCAACTGAAGCCTCTAAATACCTTAGATTGAAGATTTCGCAATGCTTGGTATAATGCGCGCTTTTTTGGTAACCTAACTTAAAAAGGATCTGCTCCGTGTTATAATGGTCTAAAACTAAGGTTTCATATTCAGGCTTTGAACGTGTTACTTGCTCAAAAGGCTTGTCTTTAAAGGTGAGGTAGTGTTTGGCCTCAGCAGTATCCAGATTTGTTTTCGTACGTAATCTAAATTCTTGATCTTCCTGAGTGAGCTTAGCGTTTATGTCATAATAGCGATCGTCGTAATCTAATTTGTAGTGCGAATCAATATTCAGCTTTTGAATTTGAGTACGTGTTTGCTCATAATCTTTTAGCCGTGCAGTAAGTTCTACTTCGTACATAAAATGCTTTTTGTAAACTAAAAATACACATCTAAGCTTAGAAGAAATTTAAAACTGAACGACTTTATGAATAAAAGTCAATTTTTTTATAACCGGAGGGGAAAGCACAAATGGGTAAGCATCTTGATGCCCCATACTTCGATTAAGCGAATTGAGCGCGTAGGTTAGGGGTAAATAATGTTTAATGATGTTCTGAAAATCTTTTTCCTCATAGGGGTCAAAATCACAGGCAACCTCAAGGTTAGGTACTTTAGATATTTCTGGATCTAAGCTTAGACCAAAGCTATACGAGGTTTCTAGCATATCCATTAGATGCAGGTAGTGGGCCCAAGTTTCTGCCCAATCTTCCCAAGCGTGCATGGTTGCATAACTGCTGATGTAATTTTCGCGCCAATTTTCAGGTGCGCCATTTTTGTAATGCGCTTGCAAGGCAGCACCATAGTCTTGAGTATCATCCCCAAAAAGTGCTCTAAATTCTTCAAGTTTTTTTGGGTTAGGCTGAATTAGAACTTCCCAGTAAAAGTGACCAACTTCGTGTCTAAAATGCCCCAAAAGCGTTCGATAGCGTTCTGAAAGTTGCTCTTTGATGTATTCTCTATGTGCTGCATTGGCTTCCTGAATATTAAGTGTTATCAATCCGTTTGCGTGTCCTGTTTTTATGGCAGAAGGATTGTTAGGATCTGGAGCCAAAAAATCAAACCTAAGATTCAGCGGTTGATCATTAATGTTGAATTTTGTAGGAAGCTTCAGTTTATGAAGTGAGTAAAATAAGCGATGTTTTGCTGTTTCAATTTTCTGCCAATCCAGTTTATTCTCTGCATCATTCAAATCGGGAATAGTTCGATTAGAACTACAAGCTTCACAAAAAGAAGTGCCACTTTCGGTAGAAACCAGCCAATTGCAAGCATTGTGCTTGTGATTGGCGCAGTAGGTGAGTGCGCTCCCTTGCTGTAACGGACTATAAACTGTTTTGCTTGCTGCAGGGAAGGAAAGAATTTCTTCAATTGTATTGAAGTAGCCCAAATTATTACCGCATTTTTCGCAGGTTGTATTTTCGAAATACACCGGATTCTTACAATTAGTACACTGAAAAAGTTTCATGGGCTTATGGTTGGTAGTTTGTTGTAAATGTAGTGTTTAGCTGGACTAACTTTTCTTAATGCTTTTAGAAATAATGCATAAAAAAATCCGAAGCAGTACTTCGGATTTTTATCAATTAATATGGTCTTGTAACTATCTGTGAATCGTTTGTGTTCTATCTGGTCCCACAGAAACGATTTTGATAGGTACATTTAATTCTTTTTCTAAGAATTCGATATACGCATTAAGCTCTTTAGGAAGTTGCTCATCGCCTTTCATTTTGGTAAGGTCTTCTTCCCAGCCTTTCATTTCAGAATATACAGGTTCTACATTTTCAGGCTCGATGTTGTAAGGAAGGTGGTCAATAACTTCGCCTTTATATTTGTATTGCGTACAAATTTTAAGCGTGTCAAAACCACTCAAAACATCGCCTTTCATCATCATCAATTGGGTTACCCCGTTTACGCGAACAGCATACTTTAGTGCTACAAGGTCTAACCATCCACAACGGCGAGGTCTTCCTGTAGTTGCTCCAAACTCGTTACCTACGCGTCCCATAGTTTCACCAACTTCATCAAAAAGTTCGGTAGGGAAGGGGCCAGAGCCTACACGTGTCGTGTATGCTTTAAAAATCCCAAATACATCACCTATTTGATTAGGTGCTACTCCAAGTCCTGTACAAGCACCGGCGGCAGTAGTATTTGAAGATGTTACAAAAGGATAGGTTCCAAAATCAATATCTAATAAAGATCCCTGTGCACCTTCAGCTAAAATAGATTTTCCGGCTTGTTGTGCCTGGTATAGATATTCTTCAGAATCGATGAAGGTTAACTCTTTTAAAACTTCGACAGCCTTAAAGAATTCAGCTTCTAATTCGTCAAGATCATATTCAATTTTTGCATCATAAAAGTCAATCATATCAATATGCTTGTCTCTTAATGCTGCATAGCGGTCTTTCCAGTCTTCAAGCTCAAGGTCTCCTACGCGAATACCGTTACGCCCGGTTTTATCCATATACGTTGGGCCGATACCTTTTAAAGTAGAACCAATTTTTGCCTTTCCTTTTGAAGCTTCAGAAGCAGCATCAAGTAAGCGATGCGTAGGTAAGATTAAGTGCGCTTTGCGCGAAATAAGAAGTTTCTCTGCGATATTCAGTTTAAACTGCGCTAGATTGTCTAATTCTTTTTTAAAGATGACAGGATCAATCACGACGCCATTACCAACAAGGTTGATGGCGTTCTCGTGAAATATACCCGATGGGATCGTGTGTAAAACGTGTTTGATGCCATCAAATTCAAGGGTGTGTCCTGCATTAGGCCCGCCTTGAAAGCGCGCAATAATATCATAATCTTTTGTAAGAACATCTACGATTTTGCCCTTACCTTCGTCTCCCCATTGGAGACCAAGAAGTAAATCTACTGCCATTTATGAGTTGTTGTCTTCGGTTGTATTTTCGGTTGAATCTTTTTGCTTTCTGTTACCGTAAAAATAAAGGGAGTGTTTATTGATATCAATATCAAAAACCTCTTCTATGGTTTTTTTGATAGACTCGATACGCGGGTCACAAAACTCTATGACCTCACCGGTATCTGTAAGAATAACGTGGTCGTGCTGCTTGTCAAAATAGGATTTCTCATATTGAGATTGGTTTTGGCCAAATTGATGCTTACGCACTAAACCACAAGCCAGTAGAAGTTCTATCGTGTTGTAAAGCGTCGCTCTACTTACCCGATATTTTTTATTCTTCATACTGATGTACAGGGTCTCGATATCAAAATGATCATTGTAATTATAAATCTCCTGTAAGATCGCATAACGCTCTGGAGTTTTACGATGACCGTTTTCTTCTAGAAACTTAGTGAAGACGTTTTTAACGACTTCCTGATCTTTATTTATTGTAGCTTTTGGTATCATAATAGTTTTGCAAACTTACGCATTTACAGACGTATGACTTTGTCGATACCGTTTATTTTTTTCAAGTTTTCGATGAGCCTGTGTAAATGCTTCTTGTTTTGAACGATGACCGTAATGTTACCTTTAAAAACGCCATCGTTGGTGGTAAAATTCAAGCCACGCATATTTACGTGCATATGTTCTGAAATTTCACGGGTCACGTGATTAACCAGTCCGAGGGTGTCGATTCCTGTTAATTCAAGATCTGCTCTAAATTCTTGAGCAGAGGAGTCTATCCATTTTGCAGGAATAATGCGATAGGCATAATTACTTTGTAATTGAATCGCATTAGGACAGTTTTGTTTATGCACTTTGATACCGTCTGAAACGGTAGTGAAACCAAAAACTTTATCACCTGGAATAGGGTTACAGCAAGGAGCTAGGGTGTAGTCTAACTTTTGCTCGTCTTTACCAAAAACAAGGAGGTCAAATTTATCGGTAATCTCATCTTTGTCTACGTTTTCTGCAACCGGTGTTTTTCTGATCTTATTCTTAAAGAAGCTTACAATGGCACTGCTGCGTGAGGCTGCATACTCTTTGATCATTTTATTGTCGATCGTTCCGATACCTACTCTGTAAAAAAGATCCAGGCTCGTTTTAAGCTTAAAATAAATGACCATCTCATTGATGATGTTTTGATCCAACGAGATTTTTTGAGAGCGCAACTTGCGGGTAAGAATCACTTTACCGTCCTCGGCGATGGTTTTCTTCTCGTCTTTAAGCGAAGATTTAATCTTAGATCTGGCGCGGGCAGTCGTTGCATAATCCAACCAGTTGTTGTTAGGCTTTGCATGCTCAGAAGTGATGATCTCCACTTGATCTCCACTTTTTAATTCGTGACTTAGTGGAACCAATTTTCCATTTACACGAGCGCCGCGGGTATGCATTCCTATTTCGGTGTGAATACTGAAAGCAAAATCAAGCGGTGTAGCCGCTTTTGGTAAGGATTTTAGATCCCCTTGCGGCGTAAATACAAAAATCTCTTTGTTGTAAAGGTTGAGTTTAAATTGTTCTACAAAGTCAACAGCGTTGGTCTCATTATTCTCGAGGGCATCTTGTAGACGGTTAAGCCATTCATCAAGGGTTTGGTCTTCTTCATTTTCATTGGAAGCTCCTTGCTTGTATTTATAATGCGCAGCATAACCTTTTTCTGCAATTTCGTTCATACGCTCAGAACGTATTTGCACTTCAACCCAACGTCCTTTTAAGCCCATAACGGTGATGTGAAGCGCTTCATATCCAGTTGATTTTGGAGATGAAATCCAGTCGCGTAAGCGTGTGGGATTGGGTCTAAAGTGATCTGTAACTATGGAATAGATTTTCCAAGCCAGAAATTTTTCGCTTTCAGGGGTTGCCTTGTAAATAATTCTGATCGCAAACTTGTCATAAACCTCGTCAAACGGAATATTCTGTTTGAGCATTTTACGACGAATACTATAGATAGATTTCGGGCGGCCTTTGATCTCGTAATCCAGAATTTCTTTATCAAGCGATTGCTGAACCGCGCGTGTAAACTCTTCAATATATTGATCTTGCTGCTCTTTGGTCTCTTTCATTTTGCGAGAAATATCTTTGAATATTTCTGGCTCTGTGTATTTTAGACCAAGATCCTCAAGTTCGGTTTTGATGTTGTAAAGCCCTATTCTATGCGCAAGAGGAGCATAGATGTATAGTGTTTCACTTGCAATTTTAATTTGCTTATCAGGCCGCATAGAATCCATTGTTTGCATATTGTGCAAACGGTCTGCGATCTTGATGATAATTACCCTAACGTCGTCGTTTATGGTAAGTAACATCTTTCTAAAATTCTCTGCCTGTAGCGAGACGTCCCGGTGTTTTTTAAGATTTGAGATTTTTGTGAGTCCGTCAACGATTCTGGCAACTGTAGGGCCAAAACGTTCCTCTAAATCTTCAAGCGTATAAATAGTATCTTCAACAACATCGTGCAAGAGCGCTGCAGCAATAGAGGTCGCATCCATCCCAATTTCACTGGCTACAATGCGTGCAACAGCAAGCGGGTGAAAAATGTAAGCCTCACCAGACTTACGACGTTGATCTTTGTGCGCATCAACAGCTACGTCAAACGCCTCTCTGATCAATTTTTTATCATCATCAGAAAGCGTACGATAACTTATGCGTAACAGTTCTTTATACTGTCTGGCGAGCTCTTTATTTTCTTTTTCTATATCAACGGGAGTCATAATTTAAAAGTACAATTATATCCTAAAAAAGCAAATGGATTTTGACAGTGTTTGAGGTTTATCTGAATAAATAAAAAGCGTGTTTTTTACGCTTTTAAATTGCGGTAACGCTGCAAAAGCGTAGGATGAGAATAATGCAATTTTACATACAATGGATGCGGAGTTAAATTACTCAGATTGTTGCGGGACAATTTTTTAAGCGAAGTGATCAAAGGGTCTCCCGCGTAGGTGTTTTTGGCAAAATTATCGGCTTGATACTCAAATTTTCTGGAAAGCACGCTCATTAAAAATCCGGTGATTCCACTAATGGGGCTATATAAAATACCAAAAGCGATAAGGCCTATATGAAAACTGGGTTCATCAACACCTAAAGCTTCAGAAAAAACAGCGTTGCTGATGAACATGCCTAAAAGCCAAAGCGTAAAACCGGTGAGGATGATGGAGGAAATCAGATTGATGATGATGTGATTTTTTTTGTAATGTCCTACTTCATGCGCAAGAACAGCGACGATCTCTTCTTCGTTCAAATCATTGATCAAGGTGTCGTAAAGGGTAATGCGCTTTTCTGAACCAAATCCTGAAAAATAGGCATTGGCTTTAGTGCTTCGTTTGGACCCATCGATCACAAAAATATTGTTTAGTTTAAAACCTACAGTAGCGGCGTATTGTTCAATTTTATCACGTAACGAACCATCTTCTAACGGAGTTTGTTTATTGAAAAGCGGCACAATAAGTTTGGCATAAAACATATTCATTACCAGAGCAAAAACCGCAAAGACTACCCAGGCGTATACCCAAAATAAATTTCCGCTTATTTGGTAAAACCAAATTATAAGCGCCAATAAACCACCACCAACGATAATAGTCATTAACCAACCCTTCAGTTTATCTGCTATAAAAAGTTTAGGTGTAGATTTATTAAAACCGAAACGCTCTTCAATTACGAATGTCTTGTAATAACTAAAAGGTGTGGTTAAAATATCAGATCCAAGCATAATGATTCCGAAGAAAATAAGACCAACAATAATCTCGTTGTCGCTTATGCTTCTGGCGATTTGATCTACAAAAGCAAACCCATCGAGAAAGAAAAACAATAAAGTTACTACGAGCATAAAGCTCGAAGTAAGCGTACTGAATTTGGCATTTACTTTTTTATATTCTTGCGACTTCCGGTAGGTTTCGCCATCATAAACATCTGCCAATTCTTTAGGGACAGGATCATCAAAATGTTTTGCATTTAACCAATCAAGGAATTGGTCAACAGCAAAACTGATCACGATAAAAGCAATGATGATATAAAAAACAAGAGTGGGTGTCATAATAGGGATTTTAAAGAGTGAAACCGCGTTGCCTGCGTGCTTCAAAAATAAGAATCGCTGCAGCTACCGAAACATTCATCGAGTCTAAACGGCCTTGCATTGGGATGATGATATTTTGTTTTGCGGCAGTACGCCAAGCTTCAGAGAGGCCGTCTGCTTCGGTGCCCACAACCAGGGCAGAAGCTGTGGTGAAATCTTGTTTTTCATAAGAGATCGCTTCCTGTAAAATCGCGGTGTAAATCGCGATGTTTTTTTGTTGCAGAAAATCAATGACCTCTTGTGTGCTTCCCGTGGCAACAGGAACCGTAAAAAGTCCGCCTACGCTAGAGCGTATAATGTTTGGGTTGTAAAGATCAGTTCTGGGATTTGCCAAGATAAAAGCGTCAACACCTGCAGCATCGGCAGTACGTAATAAAGCTCCTATATTCCCCGGTTTTTCTGGTGCTTCAGCAACCATAATTAGCGGGTTTTTAGGAAGATCAAGAGCTGATAACGTGTTTTTTTTCGCTTTCGCGGAAGCGATAATTCCTTCGGTACCTGAGCGGTAAGCGATTTTTTTATAGACCTCTTCGGTAACTTCGATCTGGGTCACTTCAGCAGAAAGTTTTGACTGAAGCGCTGCAAGTTCTTCAAAAGTAGCGATCGCAGAACAAAAGAGAAGTTGCACCAGTTGAAACCCTGCATCCAAAGCGAGATTGATCTCGCGTACGCCTTCGATTAGAAATTCACCCGTTTTACGACGAATTCTGGATTTTTCCTGAAGCGCAACAAAGTGCTTGACGGTTGGATTTTGTGTGCTGCTGATTTCTTTAATCATAAAGCAAAGATACTAAAGCTGTAGCAGCTTATTCTTTATTAGAAGTACTGTCGACCACTTTTTTAAAAACATAATGTTCCTTAAGTGTTTCAAGAAATTTGGTTTTAGAATATCCAGAATCTTGTTTGCTAATCAGTTTAAGATGAAGTCTTTCATTATCTCTTATGATCAAGCTGTCTTGCTCTTCATAGAGTGCGTTAACCACTTTTTGTAAACTGAAATTTTGTGCTTCAAGGCACAGGAGATTTCCATTAGAAGTGGTTTCAAAAGTCAAACGTGGCGCTTCATCAACCAAGTAAGTAAGTCCGGCGGCTTCTATTTTTACTTCGTCATCGTCAACAAGCGTCATAAATACATTGTGATAGAAAAGAATCCCCATCATAATCAGGATGAAATTATGACTAAAATGTCCCAAAATCGCCCAAATATAACCGAGTTTTAGTCTGAAAAAACTAAAAATAATTCCTGCAAAAAGTTGAGCGCCAACAAGAATAGGTGACAACACAAAGAATAAAAAATCGACATTGCTATAATTTGAGATGTGCACAAAGCCAAATGCTGCCGAAAATAGATAGACGATAATACGCAGGTGTTTTCTCCAGAAGGTTTCTAGGTCAACTTTAAAGAGGTAAGCGATCAAACGCATCAGATAGTTGCGCTTGTATTTAAGAGGAAATCTAAAGATGAGTTCTTCGAGTAGGGGAGGCAAAATGGTAACAAAAACAATCGTCATCCAAAAACTGTACAGTTCCTGATTTAATATGTTTTCATAGTCTTCGGTTAAAGGCGCGAGAAAACTTATAAAAATGATCAAGAGGAAGGCAACACCAAAATCATAAACTATCCCGGAAACTAAAAATTTCAGTTTTTGCCAAAGAGAAATTTGAAGTGGGATATCATCTGGCTTTTTGATGAAATCATTAATGATGTGAATTCGTGAGCGTAATCCCATTTCGGCTTAATTATAAAAATTTCTTTTCTGCCTTACTTTTTAAAAATAGGGATTAGATAAGAAATCGTATACCCGTAGCCGGCGCCATACACATTATCAAAAGTGACTTTGTTATATCCCGGAGCATATAGGTTTGTAAAGTCGTCAGGCGCTTTTTGTGAAAGAATACGCTTCAATTGCACGTTGAGACCCATATATAAGTTATTAAATAATTCTACCTGAAGTCCCATCTGAAGTTCTGCCCAGATCAAATTAAGGTTAGAATAATTGCGAGGATTGGTGCGTACATCAGGCTCGTAAAAAGAATTGGTAGTATAAATGGTATAATTATTCAGGTCCTGATTAAATGTGGAAAAGCCTAAGTGAAATCCAACGTAAATGAGATTAGACATCCCTTCCCAATTGTTGTAAGCATTGTAATTGATTCCGGCTTTTAGATAACTTCCTTCAACTTGAGCATCATAAGTAGGCTCATTAAATTCTTTGGTTTCGGTACCTAGTTCTCCGGCCAGATAATACCGGTCTTTAATTCTAAAATCACCAACTATCGCCAGACCTTGATAGGTGTCATCAAGAAAAGAACGCAAGGGTTTGCTAAGTTCTACACCTATGCGCAACCCGTAGCTGTTTGTTTTGGTTGCAGTATCAAGCGTGTCTACAGTTGTTGAATCTGTAGCGCTTTCTTGAGCGATCCCTTGTTCGTTTTGCGCGCAAAGCGAAAAACAAGTCACCAGTGTAAAACTAATGACGAATAAAAACCTGTGTGGTGTCTTCATTAGTTATGGTTCTGGTGTTAATAATAATATCGTCAATCCATCGTCCATCGGTACCTGGATTGTATTGAATAGTGAGATTTGAAAAGCTCACGCGGTAGCCACAAGCTCTGCTGATGAATTCTTCTTGCGGTGTATAATTAAAAGTCACCGTATCTGCGTTATCAGGATCTTCGGCTGCGACGAGGTTATTCGGGTTTTTGACAAAAACCAAAACTGTAGCCGTAGTATCTGTTCGCAATGGGATTTCTACCTGTGAACTACTGGTGTACGGTAGGCTATCAGAAAAATCAGGCTTGTAAATAGTAATATTAAGCGGTTTTTCTTCAGTGGTATTGTCGGTATCTTGAAAACCAATAGTGAGTACCGGTGTAGTAGGTGTGCTCGCTGCACAAATATCATCCCGCTCACATGAGACCGAAATGACAACAATTAAAAGAAGTAATAAAATACCGTTTTTAAGCATTAGCTTTTATTTCAGTTTTAATAAAACTACATTTTCTACGTGATGCGTCTGCGGAAACATATCAACAGGTTGCACGCGTTCTACCTTATAGTGTTCATCTAATAAAGCTAAATCTCTAGCTTGTGTTGCGCTGTTACAACTTACATAAACGATGCGGTCTGCTTTGATCTTGATAAGTTGTGCGACAACGTCTTTATGCATTCCATCTCGTGGCGGGTCTGTAATCACAACGTCAGGCTGCCCGTGTTGCGCGATAAATGCATCGTTAAATACATTTTTCATATCACCCACATAGAACTCAACGTTTTCTATTCCGTTTAATTGCGCATTTTCTTTAGCAGCGGTAATTGCATCGGGAACGGCTTCAACACCAATTACTTTTTTGGCTTTTTTGGCCACAAACTGGGCGATAGTTCCCGTTCCTGTGTATAGGTCAAAAACCGTCTCATCACCATTTAAACCGGCAAAATCACGCGTGATTTTATACAGTTCGTACGCTTGTTCAGAATTGGTTTGATAAAAAGACTTTGCATTTATTTTGAACTTGAGTCCTTCCATCTCCTCAAAAATATGATCTCTTCCTGCGTAACACAGTACCTCTTGATCATAAATGGTATCGTTTCCTTTTTCGTTAATGACGTAAAGTAGCGAAGTGATTTCAGGAAAAGTTTCCTTTAAATAATTCATCACTAGCTCACGAGGTCCTTGATCATCTTTAAAGAATTGTACTAAAACCATCAATTCACCAATACTGCTCGTGCGAATCATAAGCGTGCGCAAAAGTCCTTCCTGATTACGCGTGTTGAAAAACGGAATATTATTTTGCGTAGCAAATTCTTTTACGCCGTTGCGAATGGCGTTACTCGGGTCACGTTGCAGGTGACATTTGTCGATGTCGAGAATTTTATCCCACATTCCCGGAATATGAAATCCAAGGGCATTGCGGTCTTCAATGATCTCATCGCTTTGAATTTGCTTCAACGTGAGCCACTTGCTGTCGCTAAAAGAAAATTCCATCTTATTTCTGTAAAAATAGATGTCTTTGCTACCGCTAATGGGAGTGATTTCGGGTAATTCAATTTTACCCAAACGCTGTAGGTTGTTTACGACTTCACGCTGCTTATACTCCAGCTGATAGTCGTAATGCATATTTTGCCATTTACAACCACCACAGGTTCCAAAATGTTTACAAACCGGCTCGGTACGTTTAGGAGAATATTCATGTATCTTAATCGCTTTACCTTCATAGTAGGCTTTGCGTTGCTTCATAGTTTGAATATCTACCACATCACCGGGCACAGCATTGCTGATGAAAATTACGCGACCATCTGGCGCTTTTGCAATAGACTTCCCTTTTGCGCCGGCATCTGTGACCAACACATTTGAGAATATTTTTCTGGATTTCTTTCTTCTTGACACGCCGCAAAAATAGTATAAATAAGACGATCTGCAGAAATGCTTTCTTATTATGTTTTTTTCAAGTGTTAAGTTGATGTTAGAACTTATATAAAGAAGCGTTATATACCCGATACCGAAGCAATAGTCTTGAGGTTTTCGTTTTATTTTTAGTACTTTGCAACCTCTTAAAAGGATGATTTCTCTCCTTAGAAAAGATGTCTCAACTCGTTTATCCTTTGAAACATCAAAAGCAGGAATCGTTGAAAGATTACCTTTAAAATTTTACAAAATGACTACTGTAGATCAACTTACTTCACAAGAGGCGATTGCTCTTGAGGACAAGCACGGCGCACACAATTACCATCCACTTCCTGTGGTTTTAAAACGTGGTGAAGGCGTGCACGTGTGGGATGTAGAAGATAAAAAGTACTACGACTTTTTATCTGCATATTCAGCAGTTAATCAAGGGCATTGTCACCCTGCCATTGTTGGCGCAATGACAAAACAAGCCGAAGTCTTAACCCTGACTTCTCGTGCTTTTCATAATGATATGTTAGGTCGTTATGAGAAATATGCAACCGAATATTTTGGTTTTAATAAGTTGCTACCTATGAATACCGGTGCAGAGGCTGTTGAAACTGCGATTAAGATTGCGCGTAAATGGGCTTATGAAGAAAAAGGTGTGCCAGAGCAGGATGCGCAAATCATAGTTTGTGAAAACAACTTCCACGGAAGAACGACTACGATCATTTCATTTTCAAATGATGAAGATGCCCGTAAAAACTTTGGTCCATACACTCCGGGGTTTATAAAAATACCCTACGATGATACCGAAGCGCTTGAAAAAGCTTTAAAAGAAAATAATAATATCGCAGGTTTTTTAGTTGAACCTATACAAGGCGAAGCTGGTGTTTACACGCCAAGTGATGATTTTATTAAGAAGTCACAAGCCATATGTAAAGCACATAATGTATTGTTTATTGCAGACGAAATTCAAACGGGTATTGCGCGCACCGGAGCCTTACTTGCTGTTTGTGGTAACTGTACTTGCGAAGGGCATTGTGAGCAGCAAGAAACTTACACGCGTCCAGATATTTTAATTTTAGGAAAGGCACTTTCTGGTGGAGCCTATCCTGTTTCAGCAGTTTTGGCTGATGATCCTGTAATGAATGTTATTAAACCAGGTCAGCACGGTTCTACTTTTGGTGGAAACCCTGTAGCTGGAGCGGTGGCAATGGCAGCGCTAGATGTGGTGAAAGATGAGAAGTTGGCTCAAAATGCTAGAGTTTTAGGTGAATTATTTCGTAAGAAACTCAATGAATATATCCAAGGAAGTTCTATCGTGAATTTGGTTCGCGGTCGCGGATTGTTGAACGCCATTGTGATCAATGATTCTGAAGACAGCAGTACGGCTTGGGACATTTGTATGGCTTTAAAAGAAAACGGATTGCTGGCAAAACCAACTCACGGAAATATCATTCGTTTTGCACCACCATTGGTCATGAATGAGGAGCAATTGCTAGATTGTGTTGCTATCATCATTAAGACCTTAAAGGCATTTGAGAAATAATAGAAAGCTGAATATATTTTAATAAAAAAGGAGCGCAATTTGCGCTCCTTTTTTATTGGCATCTTCAAAGCGTTAAATGCTCTGAGAATTTTATTGTATTTCTAGCAATTCAACATCAAAAGCAATTGCTGTATACGGTGGGATTGGTCCACTCCCGTAAACGCCGTAAGCCAAACTTGCCGGCATTAACAAGGTAGCTGAGCCACCTTCTTGAATACGCTGAATTCCTTCAGAAAAGCCTGCGATTACATTCTCAAGGTTAAATTGTACCGCTCTGGTAGATTGGTCAAATACGTTTTCATTTAAAAAATAACCTTTGTAGTTTACACTAACATCTGCATCTGCTGCAGGCGTGTCGCCGGTTCCTTCAGCGGTAATTACATAATACAAGCCGCTTTCTGTACGTGTAGCTTCAAGATCATTAGCTTCGATATAAGCAAGGATTTCTGCTTCATTACGTTCAAAAGCTTCCTCCGGAGTTTCAGTTACAGGAGTTTCATAATCGGTATCGTCTGTTCCGCAAGAGATTAAGGCGGTTAGGCCTATTATTGCTGAAATTAATTTAAAATACGTGTTTGTCGTTTTTAGCATCATAATGTAAAATGTGATTTTTTGTTTACACCTTTTAGACGCTAATAGCTTTAAATGGTTGCTTCGGTTATAGCAATTTTTTTGTTGAGAGAATGTTATTAAAATCTATAACCTACTTGTATGCCTCCTCTAAAATAAAAGTCTAAGTCAATATAATCGTCATTAATTTCTGAACCAAAAAGATTGCGACCTACTCCTAAAAGCGGCTCTATAACAAAACCGTTATTGCTCGCCCATTTGTACCCTAAAGCAAAGCCAGCACCAAACGCAGTCGTACTGTTTTCTGTCTGGTTTTCAGTCTGATATTCAGAATCTACACTGTAGGTGAACTCGTAGTAATAATCTTCAAACCCACCTACATTGAGGTGCCCTTCAGCAAAGAGACCCTGAGCACGTTTTTCTTGACGATTGAAGAAATACTGCCTGTAAAATGGCGTGATAGCCCACGTTATGATGTCATCGCTTTCTTTTCCTCCATCAAATGTAATGGAGATACCTGCACCGGAATATTTGCTTATGAGATACTCATAAGAGAATTCAATATTAGCAACGGCAATTAACTCAATGGCATCTAATTTAATCTCGTGCTTTTTATCTAAAAAACTATCTTCTTCCTGAGCGAATACACTTGTTGATAGTGTTAGTAGAAGAATGGCGCTTAATTTTTTCAGCATTTCGTGTTTTGTGATTGATTACATCACAAAGATGCTCTAATTATCAAAAGGTTGCGCTGTTTTTGATTTTTATTTTTTAGCAGCCAATTCAGCTATTTTGATAATAACTTCAGTAGCCTTGATCATACTTTCTACAGGCACGTATTCAAATCTTCCGTGGAAATTATGTCCCCCCGCAAAAATATTAGGGCAGGGTAATCCCATAAATGAAAGCTGAGAACCATCGGTACCTCCTCGTATAGGTTTAATAATAGGCTCAACGTCTACCGCACGCATTGCTTTTTCTGCCAATTCTACAATATGCATTACCGGTTCGATTTTCTCGCGCATATTAAAGTATTGATCTTTAATTTCTATTGAAATTAGCTCTAAGCCGTATTGACTATTGATTTCTGCCGCAAGATTATTCAGTACTTCTTTACGCGCTTCAAAATGCTCTTTGTCGTGATCTCGCAAAATGTATTCAAGAACGGTTTCTTCAACATCACCATGGATTCCGTTTAAGTGAAAAAATCCTTCACGCCCTGAAGTATGCTCTGGAGTTTCTAATCTTGGAAGCGAACTGATAAAATCTTGTGCGATATGAATGCTGTTGATCATTTTACCTTTGGCATAACCGGGATGTACACTTTTTCCCTTAACAAAAACCTTGACGCCTGCAGCATTAAAGTTTTCAAATTCTAGTTCGCCAATCTGGCTACCGTCCATCGTATACGCCCATTCCGCTCCAAATTTCTCTACATCAAATTTATGAGCGCCACGGCCAATTTCTTCATCGGGAGTAAATCCTATGCGTATTGGACCGTGTTCGATCTCCGGATGGTTTTTGAGGTATAAAGCTGCCTCCATAATTTCGGTAATACCAGCTTTATCATCGGCGCCAAGTAGTGTTGTCCCGTCAGTAGTGATCAGGGTTTGTCCTTTGTAATCTAAAAGTTCGTCAAAATCATCAGGAGAGAGAATAATACCTGCCTCTTCATTAAGAGTGATGTCTTTACCATTGTAATTCTCGATGATCTGAGGATTTACATTAGTTCCGCTAAAATCTGGCGTAGTGTCATAATGTGCAATAAAACCAATCGTAGGCAATGGCTTGTCTACAGTTGCTGGTAGCGTTGCCATAATATAACCGTTATCGTCGATACTTACCTCAGAGAGCCCCATATCAAGAAGTTCCTGATGTAATTTGTGAGCAAGGTCCCATTGTTTTTGGGTACTTGGAGTAGTGCTGCTGTTTTCATCACTTTGCGTATCTATAGAAACATAGCTTACAAAACGCTTGATTAGGAGGTCTTTTTGGATCATAGGCAAATTTTAAACTTGATAGTTTTAGGTTGTAAAGGTACTGTTATGATCAAAAAATAAAATACAGAGAATCAATTTTATAAAATATTTAATTCGGTGTAATAGCAGCAGTTTTTCTTTTGAGTTGAGGTACTTAAAGCTATTTTTGCCAGACCTTAAAACCGACCTCTATGTATAAAAGCATTGTACGCCCCTTACTTTTTAAATTTGATCCGGAAGGTGTTCATCATTTTAGCTTCAGAAGTATAAAATTACTCAGCAAATTAGGGCTTACACGGCTTGCTACATCTTTTTTTCAAGTAGAAGATAAAGCCTTAGAACGTAAGGTTTTTGGGCTGAAATTTAAAAATCCGGTAGGACTTGCAGCAGGTTTTGATAAGGATGCTAAGTTGTATCAGGAACTTTCAGATTTTGGTTTCGGGTTTGTAGAAATAGGTACGCTTACGCCAAAACCACAACCGGGAAATCCTAAAAAGCGTCTTTTTAGACTCAAGGAAGATCAGGCGATCATCAACCGTATGGGGTTTAATAACGGTGGAGTAGAAGCAGCAGTAGCCCGGCTGAAGAAAAACAAGAATGTTTTAATAGGCGGAAACATTGGTAAAAATAAAGTCACCCCTAACGAGGAAGCTTTTAACGACTATAAGATTTGTTTTGAGGCGCTTTATGATTATGTAGATTATTTTGTGGTTAATGTGAGTTCGCCAAACACGCCTAATCTACGCGCATTACAGGACAAAGAACCACTAACTAAACTACTTGCCGGCCTTCAAGAACTTAATAAACTTAAAGGAGGGAAGCCTATTCTTTTAAAAATTGCGCCAGATCTTACTGATGAGCAATTATTAGATATTATTGATATTGTAAAAACAACGCAGATCGCCGGTGTTATCGCGACGAATACAACTATTAGTCGTGAAGGATTAAAGTCTGAAAATAGAGCGGAAGCCGGAGGTTTAAGCGGTAAACCTTTAAAAGATAGGTCTACTGAAGTTATTCGGTTTTTATCGGTTAAAAGCAATAGAGCATTCCCGATAATCGGAGTAGGGGGAATTCACTCTGCAGCAGATGCGCTTGAAAAATTAGAAGCAGGAGCAAGCCTAATTCAGTTATATACCGGATTTATTTACGAAGGACCGGGATTAATTAAACGTATTAATCAGGAAATTCTGAAGCAGAAATAAAAAGCTTTAATACATTTACGGTTCCAACTTCAATGCATTTAGGTTTAGTGAAATTCAATTTTAAACACTTTAAAATATTTTTAAGGCACATTGCTGTGTGTCTAATTTTTCTATTTGTTGGTTTTCAGTCTTTTGGGCAAACTAAAAATATAGATTCCCTAAAACGCGAACTTGCCAAAGCACAAAGTGATAGTTTACGTAGTGATCTTAATGAACAAATAAGCTACGAATTTTTGTATCTCAAGCCAGATTCAGCAAAAAAATACATCAAGAAATCTTTAGAATTAGCGCTTTTAAATAATTATGAGCGTGGTATAGCAAAGGCTTATAATCGCAACGGGACCTATTATGTGGTAACATCCCAATATCCTTTAGCGATATTAGAGTTTCAGAAGGCGCTTCCGCTTTACAAAGCGCTTGAAGATAGTGTTGGGCTAAGTGAAAGTTACGGGAACCTTGGTGTTCTTGAGTTTTACCTAAGAGATTATGATGCAGCCCAGCAGAATTTTTATCGTGCAATACGATACATAGATACCGTTCAAAGTAAGGGGCAGTATATAAAATACATAACAAACTTAAGTGGCGTTTTTCGGGAGAAAAAGGTGATGGATAGTGCGCTATATTATGCCAAGAAAGCGGTAGGTTATATTGATGCAAAATCAGATTCTCGGGTTACCGCGGTCACATATTTCAATATGGGTACTGCTCAATTCTTCTTAGGAGATTATGATGAGGCTATCAAGAGTTTATCTTATGCGATTTCCAGAGAAAATATTCCGGTTCAGTTTGAGATCTTGTCACGAGGATACAAAGCGCAAAGCCACATACAGCAAGGCGATCTTAATTTGGCTGAGAATGAACTTGAGGGGCTTGAAGAGCGTGCTCTAGCTACAAAAGACCAGTATGTGATTTTGGCTAATTATGAAGCGCAGCAAAAACTGTTTGAAGCAAAAAATAACGATAAGAAAGGTCTTATTTACGCAAAAAAATACATTGAACTCAATAATGAGATCCACAACAGAGAGCAATCAAATATTCTTCAAAATTTAAAAATACAGTTTCAAACTGAGCAGCAACAGTTTGAAAATGAGTTATTACGCAACGATTCTGAGCTTCAGGCCTTAAAGATCAAGCATCAGCGTTATGCTATTTGGGGAGTGACCTTGTTTATTTTCTTACTCTTGATTTTGATGTTAATTCTATATAGGATGTATATCTATAAATCAGAAGCAAATAAAACACTTAAAAAGCAGCAAAGTGTACTCAACGAAAGCAATAAAAGTCTTACAGAAAGCAACCATCAGAAGAATAATTTATTTTCAATAGTAGCTCATGATGTAAAGAGTCCGGTGGCAGCGGTACTGAGTAGTATCAATATGCTACACACCAATTTTAAATCCTTTACACAGGAAGAGATCGAGATCTTAGCTGAAGAGTTGAAAAAGCAAACCTCAAACCTGTATTATTTAATTGATAGCGTGTTGGTTTGGGCAAAATCTCAAATGGATGGTTACAAGTTTATTAAAACAGAGTTGTGTCCTTATGAAGTGGCTAGAGAGGTTTTTGAGGCTGAAGAAGTTTTTATTACAAAAAAGAGCATTAAGATCACCTGCGATATTCCTCACGAAGATGTCATTGAATCAGATAGACAAGTGCTAACTGTTATCTTGCGAAACCTTTTGACAAATGCAATAAAGTTCACGCCAGAAAATGGTAACATAAATTTTAGTGCTACTAAAACTGAAAAGTTTTATAATCTATCAATTACAGACACTGGAATTGGAATGACCAATGACGAGTTAGATCGTGTTTTAACAAAGCAAGAACGGTATTCTGTAAAAGGGACCAATGATGAGTCGGGTAATGGTATTGGATTGATTTTATGTCAAGAAATCGCTCATAGATTAGGCGGGGAAATTACTGCTAAAAGTGTAAAGAATGAAGGTTCTACCTTTACTTTACGCATACCACTCGTCTAAGAGTTTCTAGAGTTGTATCTTTAAATTACTTCATTAGATTTTATGAGTACACCGCTTAAAATAGTAGAATGTCCCAGAGATGCGATGCAGGGTATAAAGCAATTTATTCCTACTACAGCTAAGGTACAATACCTTCAGTCCTTGTTGCGCTGTGGTTTTGATACTTTAGACTTTGGTAGTTTTGTGAGCCCCAAAGCCATTCCGCAAATGGCTGATACTGCTGAAGTCCTACGTGGACTAGACCTTAGCGCAACGCAGACCAAACTTCTGGCTATCGTTGCTAATTTGAGAGGTGCACAAGATGCTGTTAAATTTGAAGAGATCGATTATTTAGGATATCCTTTCAGTATTTCTGAGATCTTTCAAATGCGTAATACGCATAAAACAATAAAAGAATCGGTGGTGATTCTTTCTGAAATTCTAGAATTGGCGGCTAAACATAATAAGGAAGTTGTGACGTATATTTCTATGGGTTTTGGTAATCCTTATGGTGACCCTTGGGATGTTGAAATTGTAGGTGAATGGACAGAAAAGCTAGCGGAAATGGGAGTTTCAATAATTTCGCTATCAGATACCGTTGGAACTTCAGAGGCGCAAACGATTGATTGTCTCTTCAGCGAACTTATACCGAAATATCCCCAGATTGAATTTGGTGCGCATCTTCACACAACACCAAGTCAATGGTTTGAAAAAGTCAATGCGGCTTACCAAGCCGGCTGCCGCAGGTTTGACGGTGCCATACAGGGATTTGGTGGTTGCCCGATGGCAAAAGACGAACTTACCGGCAACATGCCCACCGAGAAAATGTTGTCTTATTTTAATTCGGTTAAGGTAGATTCAGGAATTAGACCTATGAGTTTTGAGTCGGCGCATAATGAAGCGACTCGAATTTTTGAAAAGTATCATTAAACCCGAGTCGCATTCTATTTTAGAAATCTAAATATTAAAATCTATAGGCAATGCCAGTATTAATATTAAACGGCATACCAGGTCTTAGCCCAGCCGGAACTCGAGATACGGCGTATGTATTGTCAAGTAGATTGATGATGTTTCCAAAAACAGAAATTTGCTTGTTTATGTAATAGCGAGCCCCAAAATCAACCACAAAACTCGATGGAACCTTAAATTCTGTGGGAATTGTTCCGGTTCCAGCTTGTGTGCGAAAGGCAGCGGTATATCGACCACTCAGACTTAAATCAAATTTTTTATGTGTAAGAGAAGCTGTTACCGTAAATTGATTTTTAGCAATATAAGGGATTTCATCTCCCTTAGTAACATTACCGTAAATAGCGTCACTACTTTCAAAACTAGTTTGAAATTCACTGTTTGTATACGTGTAAGCAAAAGTTAGCGGTAGGTTTATACTCGCAGAACTATTATAAAGAATATCATAGTTAAGTAGAACTTCTAAACCGTTTACAATTACTTTACCTGCATTAAACTGGTCTAATGTTCCTGTACCTCCCGAAGCTGCAAGGTCACTTCCTAGGAGGTTGCTATAGTCATTATAAAAACCTACAATTTCACCATTCAAACCTCCTATAAGAAAACGAGAACCTAGCTCATAGTTAACACTTTCTTCTGGTTTTTGACCATCAGAACTTCCCGGAGGTGCAAAGCCCTTATGAATACCTCCAAAAAAAGATAGGTTTTGAGAAATTCTGTAATTAGCACCTATTCCGGGAATCCAAACATCAACGGTGTTTTCTCGTGTGGCTAAATCAATTCCGGTTCTATTAGCATCTTCTTTACCAAAGTCTTCGCGACGCAATTTGATATGCTCATAGCGTAAACCGGGTGTGAGTGTAAGTTTATCAAATGTGATTTTATACAAAGCGTGTGCAGCAAGTGCATCTGCGCTTGCAACTCTGTTAGCATTAGAACCTTTAATGGCTACTGTTGTCCGTTTCATTTCTCCATTTTGAATAGCAAAACGGTCTTCCCATTGAAAACGATCTTCTTCATCTTGATGAAAACGTAATCCTAATTCTAAAGATTGTACATTTTGGGTTCCCCAAAAGAATTTTCCTACGGTTTGTATTCCCTGTGAATAATATTTACGATTATTGGCTTTGACACCCAATGCGTCTTCAGGAGTATCATTATCGCCTTGAAGTGCATTGTATTCTGCAAGATACTCCTGTGGGTTAGAAAGTATTTTACTTATGCTTATGTCCTCAGTTAACGTAACATCGTCTAGTTTGTACCAGTTACGCTTAAAGTTGTTTCTATAAAAAGTTGTACTTAATTTAAATCCTGAGGGAAGTTTTAAAATGTGATTCAGCTGATATTGACTGTGTTCAGCATTCATTTGATCTTTCTGAGATGCTGCATATCTGCGGAAGGGGTCTTCAGCAAAATCAGCGTCAGTTAAACCAAGGTAAGTTTCATTACTGGTTTCTTCTGAAAATTGAATTTTAGCAGTTATCGCTTGAAAAATTTTGGCATCAGCTGAAGTATTCCATCTAAATTTTCCTAGATAATCACTTTTATCAAATCCGGTATTACCTCCGCCGTCAAGTGATTTGAAACCGTCTGAATTGTAGTTGTAATATTCTGTGTTCCAGCCAAAATTCTTGTAACTATCACCCACGGTCGCTTCGGTAGTTCTACTGTTATAATTTCCTATTGAAAAGCGTGCCGCTCCAGAAAAATCAGTTGGAATTTTCTTTGATATCATATTGATCGCACCACCAGTGGTATAAGGACCATATTGAATTTGACTACTACCTTTAAGAACCTCGACGGCCTGCATTCTACCGATAGTTGGAAAATAATAAGCAGATGAAGCACTATATGGAGCAGGTGCGATAAGAACGCCATCTTCCATTAGTGTGATGCGTGCACTTCGTTCTGGTGATGAACCGCGTAAACTTATATTAGGTCTTAATCCAAAACCATCTTCTTCATAGATGGAGACTCCAGGAACGGCACGTAATACTTTGTTTACGTCAGTATAGCTGAATTTTTGAAGATCCTTTGAGGATAAATAATAAGCTGAACCTGTTTTATTCTTTACTTCAAACTTGCTTCCTAGAACAGCATTGGACAAAAGAATCTCTTGAAGTTCTTCTCTATCAGTTGAATCTTGCTGCTTCGTCGGTGTTACTTGCCCTTGAGTATTAATCCCCGTTATTAGCAATCCAATAAAAATGAGGTACTTTTTTTTCATTATTATTATTATTTAAACTATATAAAAATTACGCAAATCTAATACTAGCTTAGGAAATAGACAAAATTTATTTAGACTTAGTTCAAATAGTATTTTATTAATTCTGTGACTATAATCTATAAGCAAGTGTCTATTTCAGATTTTAGCAGTATATTTGCACGCAATTAAATCCTAATTGCAATGACAGCTCACGAAACAAAAATACTTGGAGAAGGTCTTACCTACGATGACGTACTCTTAGTTCCGGCGTATTCAGAAGTGCTTCCACGCGAAGTGAATATTCAGTCAAAATTTTCAAAAAACATCACGCTTAATGTCCCAATTGTATCTGCAGCGATGGATACGGTGACCGAATCAAGTATGGCAATTGCCATTGCTAGAGAAGGTGGTATTGGCGTACTGCATAAGAATATGACGATTGAGCAGCAAGCGGTTAAAGTGCGTCGTGTAAAACGTGCCGAAAGCGGTATGATCATCGATCCTGTTACTTTAAACCTTGACGCACAAGTAAAAGATGCCAAGCGTTTAATGGCTGAGCATAGTATTGGTGGAATTCCAATCGTTGACCAAGAAGGGCATCTAAAAGGAATTGTGACCAACAGGGATTTACGTTTTGAAAAGGATAACGAGCGTGCGATTGTCGAAGTAATGACTTCAGAGAATCTTATCACTACGGCTGAAGGTACTTCGTTAAGTCAGGCTGAAGTGATCCTTCAAGAGAATAAAATCGAAAAATTACCGGTTGTAACTAATGACAACAAGCTCATTGGTTTAATTACATTTAGAGATATAACAAAACTTACGCAAAAGCCTATCGCAAACAAAGACACTTATGGTCGTCTGCGTGTTGCAGCAGCTGTGGGTGTTACCGCAGATGCTGTAGAGCGTGTAGAGGCGTTAGTGAATGCGGGCGTTGATGCAGTTGTTGTTGATACAGCGCACGGACATACCCAAGGTGTTGTTCGCGTATTAAAAAGTGTAAAAGAAAAATTTCCGGGTCTTGATGTTGTGGTAGGAAATATTGCTACAGCCGATGCGGCCAAATATCTTGTAGAAGCTGGAGCAGATGCCGTAAAAGTAGGAATTGGTCCTGGATCAATTTGTACAACGCGAGTTGTTGCCGGTGTTGGTTTTCCTCAGTTTAGTGCAGTTTTAGAAGTTGCTGCAGCCCTTAAAGGAACAGGAATTCCCGTTATTGCAGATGGTGGTATTCGTTATACAGGGGATATTCCTAAAGCAATTGCCGCAGGAGCAGATTGTGTTATGTTAGGTTCGCTTCTTGCAGGAACGAAAGAGTCTCCGGGTGAAACTATTATTTACGAAGGAAGAAAGTATAAAACCTATCGCGGAATGGGGTCTGTTGAAGCGATGAAAACCGGTTCAAAAGATCGTTACTTCCAAGACGTTGAAGATGATATTAAGAAATTGGTTCCAGAAGGTATTGTGGGGCGCGTTCCTTACAAAGGCGAATTGTTTGAAAGTATTCATCAATTTGTAGGTGGTTTAAGAGCCGGAATGGGATATTGCGGTGCTAAAGATGTAGAAGCGCTTAAAGAAAATGGTCGCTTTGTAAAAATCACTTCAAGTGGTATTCACGAGAGTCACCCGCATGATGTTACAATTACTAAAGAATCTCCTAATTACAGTAGATAATTAGAGTTCAAGAATAAAAAAACCGGTAGCAAACGCTACCGGTTTTTTTATTGGCACCGCCAAAGGGTTTAATACTCTGTCCCGATTGCTATCGGGATGCCTCGAAATTGGAAATTCGTTTCCAAGTAATGCTTCATGGACTTGCCCTGAGGTAGGTTACTTCAAAGATTCTGAAATCTAGTTTTGAGTAGGCAATTGCGTTTGTTGTTGTTGCCCTTGTGTTTTTAAAGTAACCCCTAGTTTGTCGGCTACGGCTTGTGTAAGATCGTGTTCCGGATCAAAATAAGCAACACCAGAGCTTAGTGTAAATACCTGAGAATAGTTTTGTTCTTGCGCAACTTGATTCAGTGCTTGTCCTACTTTTTGATATAGCGGTTGCATTAATTCATTTTGTCTTATCTGAATCAAACCTTGCGAGTTTTGTCTAAAACGCTGAATGTCTTGCTCCATTCCTACAATTTCTTCTTGCTTCGTTTTTTTATCTTCTTCAGTAGCGGTAGCTTCAGCATCTTGATACGCTTTTACTGCAGTTTGATACTTGTTTACAAGATCTTTAAACTGCTTGTCTAGTTCAGCACCATAGGTTTCAAGATCTTTTTGTACTTGGGCAACTTCGTCAAGACTAGAAATAACAAGATCACTGTCAATAGTTCCTACTTTATTTTGTGCTAAAGCAGATAAGCTTATTAAAAAAGCTACTAGGGGTAAGAATAATTTTTTCATTTTCAATTTAGTTTAGCCTTTTTAAGAGGCGATTAATGTAATTTGAATTAATTTTTTCAAAAAATTACGCGCAAAGATATAAAAGCTTGAAAGCTATCAAAGTATTTTTTGAAGGCTTGACTGATTTGCAAATTTAATTTAGCCTAAGCTAAACTCGGTTACTTTAAGACTTTTTGCTTTAATCAATCACAAAACTCACCACGATGCGGTTTAAGAGCATCGCGTACTGCAGGCATTTCTGCTTTAGAAACAATTAGAAAAGCAATACTGTATAGATCAGATTTCTTTTCTACACCGGTAGCGTTATGTTCAAGTTGATGCGCTGCAGTGTATTCTTCTAAATGAATGACGTGGTGTTTTGCAATTTGTAATGCATCAGGACCTCTAAAATCCCAAATGAGTTTAATTTTTTGATTCATATCAAGCAATTTTCAATTCTTGTGCCAAAATAAAATTTTTAGGTGCAAAGATACTTGCAGCGATCGAGTAAATGGTTAGAAACAGCTATAATCCTTCAGTTTTACATCAAAGTATGTAGGTTGAAAAGTTCTCCTATATATTTTCTAATTTTGCAATCTTTAAAATGATGCAACATTTGATGTAAGCTAAAGTCTTTGTTGTTGACGTTTATACCTAGCAATAAACTATGTTGAGTTTCCGAAGAGGTTTTCTTTTAATTATGATCCTGCTTACGCTACCGGTTTCCTGTGATCTTTTAGGATCAAAGGTGCCAACAGGTAAGCCTGTAGCTCGTGTGGGTAATGCTTTCTTGTACGAAGAAGACATCGCTAAGCTCATAACTTCTGAAATGTCTGCCGAAGACAGCACGACCCTGGTGAACAGTTACATCAATCGCTGGGCTACAAAGCGTTTACTTGTAGACAATGCGCAGCGTAATATTACACTTGCAGAACAAGACCGTCTTAATAATCTTGTTGAGCAATATAAACTTGATCTTTTTTCACAGGCCTACAAAGATGCGTTGGTTGCTCGTAGTTTAGACAGTACGATTTCAGATGCGCAAGCGCAGCAATTCTATTTGGAGAATAAAGAGAATTTTAAATTGAATGAAGCCTTGCTAAAATTCCGATATTTAGAAATGGGCGATGCAGATTATAATATAGACGAAATAAAAGAACGCTTTACTCGGTTTGATGCTGAAGATAAACGTTATTTAGACTCCATTTCGGTTCAGTTTAAGGCACAATATTTGAACGATTCCACTTGGATAAGTCTGGATAAGGTGATCGCGAGAATTCCGCCGGTAACCATAGAAAATAGTGCGTCGCTTTTAAATAAAACCGAATTTACGCAACTGCGTGATTCATTAGGATTATATTTGATCGCTGTAAAAGATCGCTTAGATCGCAATGATGATGCGCCGCTAGATTACGTTTTACCTACGGTAAAGCAAATTCTTCTCAACAGAAGAAAATTAGAATTGATTAAACAGTTAGAAAAAGACATTACTAAGGATGCAATTAAAAACAAACAATTTGAACTTTATAACTAAAGCGTGTAGCCTGTTTCTCTTTTGCAGTGCGTGGGCAGGGTTAAATGCACAAGAAATTATAGATACTTCGGTTTCAGAAAATACTGCGCAAGAAGAAGAGCAACCGCTTACTTCAGGAACTACTTTTAAAGTAGATGGGGTGGCAGCTGTTGTAGGTGAATATGTAATTCTAGAAAGTGATATTCAGCAGTCTATCGAGTCGTTAAAGCAACAAAAAGTAGAAGGTCAAGATTTATCAACCTGCAGTGTGATGGATAAACTTATGGAAGATAAGTTGTATGCACACCACGCGGTTATTGATAGTGTGATGATCAACGAAGAGCAAATACGCTCATACACGCAACAGCAAATAGATTACTTCATCAATCAGTTGGGGTCAGAAGAGAAAGTTTTAAAATTCTATCGCAAAGAAAAAATGAGCGATTTGAAAAAAGAGCTTTTAGAATTGAACCGAAATCAAGAGTTGGCTAAGGCAATGCAACAAAATATTGTTGAAGAGATCGAGGTGACCCCAGAAGAGATCAGATCGTATTATAAAGAATTAGAAGAAGATGGATTGCCTCAGTTTGGAGTGGAATTAGAAATCTCTAAAATTCAAATTATCCCGGAAGTTCCTCAAGAAGAAAAGCAAAAGGTGATCGATCAATTAAACGGTTATCGTAACGACATTCTTGAAAACGGAAGCAGTTTTGCTACCAAAGCGGTGTTGTGGTCTGAAGATGAATCAACACGTGGTGACGGTGGTCTTATTAGAGATGTAGATCGTAAATCACAGTTTGTAAAAGAGTTTAGAGACGTTGCTTTCAGCCTTCAGGAAGGTGAAGTAAGTAAGCCCTTTGAGACTGAATTTGGTTATCACATCATAAAGGTGGAAAAAATTCGTGGTCAAAAAATCGATTTGAGACACATTTTGAGAATTCCGAAAGTGACTTCAGCGGCAGAGGCAGCAGCCAAAGATAAAATAGAGAAGATTAGAAAGCGCATTGAAGATGGTGAGATCACCTTTGCAGAAGCTGCAAAAGAATTTTCAGATGAAAAAGAAACAGCCAGCGATGGTGGTATCATGATCAATCCAACCACTCAGGATCGTATGTTTGAGCTTAAAAACCTTCCACCAGAATTATATCCTAAGGTTCAAAACTTAAAAGAGGGTGAGGTTTCTATAGCTTTTAATAATCCAACGCGTACCGGTAAAACACGTTATGAGATTTATACGGTTTCAGATCGTATCGAAGAGCACGAGGCAGATTTTGCTATCGATTATGTGAAGATTAAAAACTTTGCGCTTCAGGCAAAACGCATCAAAGCCATCGAGAAATGGCAAGATGAAAAAATTGCTGAAACCTATATCAAATTAAACGGAGATTATAGAAATTGCGAGTATAGTAGCAACTGGGTAAAACAATAATATATGTCAGACGCTAAGGCAATTGATGCGCTTGTAACTCGATATAAAGATCTAAAGAAAGAAATAGGCCGTGTAATCATTGGGCAAAATGAGGTTGTAGACCAAATTATAATTTCAATTTTTTCTGGAGGGCACGCATTATTGATCGGTGTTCCGGGATTGGCCAAAACGTTAATGGTAAATACCATTGCTCAGGCCTTAGGATTAGATTTTAAACGCATTCAGTTTACACCAGATCTTATGCCTAGTGATATTGTAGGGGCAGAAATTCTTGATGAATCGCGAACATTCAAATTTCTAAAAGGGCCTGTTTTTGCCAATATTGTTTTAGCAGATGAGATCAATAGAACCCCACCTAAAACCCAGGCAGCGCTTTTAGAAGCTATGCAGGAAAAAGCGGTCACCGTTGCCGGAAAGCAATATCCACTTGACAAACCGTATTTTGTATTAGCAACCCAAAACCCGATCGAGCAGGAGGGGACTTATCCTTTACCGGAAGCCCAGTTAGATCGTTTTATGTTTGCGATCAATTTAGTTTACCCAACTTATGAAGAAGAGGTTGCGATTGTAAAAGCAACGACTACTGAAAAATCTGTAGCTGTTGAAGCGCTTTTTTCGGCAGAAGATATTGTTTCTTATCAGCAGTTAATACGACGTATTCCGGTTGCTGATAATGTGGTTGAATATGCAGTAGCTCTCGTAGGAAAAACCAGACCTGCTGAAGACGCTGCGCCACAAATAGTGAAAGACTATATTGATTGGGGAGCTGGGCCAAGAGCTTCTCAAAATTTAATCCTAGCAGCTAAAACGCACGCAGCCCTCAATGGAAAGTATTCCCCCGATATCGAAGATGTACAAGCTGTTGCTCAGGGCATTTTAGGGCATCGTCTGATCAAGAACTACAAGGCTGAAGCAGAGGGGTTAACCCTTAAAGAAATCATAAAAAGTTTGCTTTAAGCTAATATAGAAAGGCTCTAAATAATTTTCAAGAAGAGATTTTTATTAACATTTGTCTTGTAACTACCTAATTATCATAATTAAGCAACGAAATCGATATATATCAAGTTGAATTTGCAATAAATTTAGCTTTTGTTCTAATTGCCTTAATCTATACATAGTCTTCTTATTTTCTGCGGTTTTTCGTAATTTTAGCGCCGCTTCAAAGCGCAATTAATTTACAAATTCAATTAACTAAAACTTAGATATGGCATTTGATATCGATATGATCAAATCGGTTTACAGTAAAGTAGCAGAGCGTGTTGATGCTGCTCGCGAAATTACCGGTAAGCCTTTAACACTGGCAGAAAAAATATTATACTCTCACCTTTGGGATGGTAAAACTGATAAGGCATTTGTACGTGGTAAAGACTACGTAGATTTTGCTCCAGATCGTATCGCTTGTCAGGATGCTACAGCTCAAATGGCGCTTTTGCAGTTTATGCAAGCAGGTAAGAAAGAAGTTGCAGTGCCTACTACGGTTCACTGTGATCACCTTATTCAAGCGAAGCAAGGAGCTCAAAAGGATTTAAAACGTGCAAATGAAACAAGTAATGAAGTATTTGACTTCTTAGAATCTGTTTCAAACAAATACGGAATTGGTTTCTGGAAGCCGGGTGCAGGTATCATTCACCAAGTAGTTCTTGAAAACTATGCTTTTCCTGGTGGTATGATGATTGGTACTGATAGTCACACCGTAAATGCTGGTGGACTTGGTATGGTCGCTATTGGTGTTGGTGGTGCAGATGCTGTTGACGTTATGGCAGGAATGCCTTGGGAACTTAAGTTTCCAAAATTGATCGGTGTTAAATTAACCGGTGAATTAAATGGATGGACTGCTTCTAAAGACGTTATCCTTAAAGTGGCAGGTATTCTTACCGTTAAAGGTGGTACTGGTGCTATTGTAGAATATTTTGGCCCTGGTGCAAAAAACCTTTCAGCAACTGGTAAAGGAACCATTTGTAATATGGGTGCTGAAATTGGTGCTACAACTTCAACATTTGGTTACGATGAGTCTATGGAGCGTTTCTTACGTGCTACAGACCGTGCAGATGTTGCAGATGCAGCAAATGAAATCAAAGAATATTTAACAGGTGATGATGAAGTATATGCTAATCCTGAGCAATACTTTGACGAAGTAATTGAAATTAATCTTTCAGAATTACGCCCACATCTTAATGGTCCTTTTACACCAGATTTAGCTACTCCGGTTGGAGAGCTTGGTGAAAAAGCGGCTAAAAATGATTGGCCAATTAAAGTAGATTGGGGATTGATCGGTTCTTGTACCAACTCATCTTACGAAGATTTATCAAGAGCAGCTTCGATCGCACAGCAGGCCATCGATAAAAAATTAAAGCCAAAGAGTGATTTTGGTATCAATCCGGGATCTGAGCAAATTAGATACACTGCAGAGCGCGACGGATTATTAGAAGTTTTTGAAAATCTTGGCGCAACGGTATTTACAAATGCTTGTGGACCTTGTATCGGTCAATGGGATCGTAGTGACCGTAAAGGAGAAGAAAAGAACACGATCGTTCACTCGTTCAACCGTAACTTCTCAAAACGTGCAGATGGTAACCCAAATACACATGCTTTTGTAGGATCACCAGAAATGGTAGCTGCAATAGCGATTTCTGGTCGTTTGGATTTTGATCCACTTAATGATACCCTTCTTAATGAAGATGGAGAAGAAGTTAAATTGGATGTACCTGTAGGATTAGAACTTCCTACAAAAGGTTTTGCTGTTGAAGAAAACGGTTATCTAGCACCTACCGAAGATGGTAGTTCTGTAGAAGTAATTGTTGCTTCAGATAGTGAGCGTCTAGAGTTATTAACGCCTTTCGTTCCGATTAAAGACTCAGAATTGAAAGAGGTTAAACTTCTTATCAAAGCCTTCGGAAAATGTACTACAGACCATATCTCTATGGCGGGACCTTGGTTACGTTACAGAGGTCACTTAGACAATATTTCGAATAACTGTCTAATTGGTGCAGTAAATGCATACAATAAGAAAACTAATTTTGTAAAAAGTCAGTTGACAGGAGAATACGGTGGTGTGCCAGATACACAACGTGAGTATAAAGCCAAAGGAATTAAAACAATTGTTGTTGGAGATCACAATTATGGTGAAGGTTCTTCTCGTGAGCACGCGGCTATGGAGCCTCGTCATCTTGGGGTTGCAGCTGTACTTGTAAAGTCTTTTGCACGTATCCACGAAACAAACCTTAAAAAACAAGGGATGTTAGGATTGACTTTTGCTAACGAAAATGATTACGATTTGATTCAGGAAGATGACACATTCAGCTTCTTAGATATCGAAGAATTTGCTCCAGATAAACCATTAACTATCGAAGTTACTCACGCTGACGGAAGCAAAGATACTATTATGGCAAATCATACCTATAATGATGCTCAAATTGCATGGTATCGTGAAGGTTCTGCTTTAAATCTTATAAAGAAGCAAAACGCATAAGCTTATTTTTAAGTTGAATTAAAACCAAATCACTACTCGTGGTTTGGTTTTTTTTATTGGTAACTTCAACGAGTTTAATACTGCGTCCCGATAGTTATCGGGATGTCTTGAAATAAAAAGTTTGTTTCTCACGAAGGCTTCTTTGTATCTAGGTAGTTTTTCTATTTTTATTAAAGAAATGCTATTTAGATTTCAGTATAGTCCTAACTATTCATTTAAAATTTTTGAAGTCTATTTGCGTTATGCATTTTAGAAACAACATTAACTAAAAAAATCTATGAGAAAATTTAATGTAATACTATTGGCTGCTTGCTTAGCAGTTTTGTCATCATGTTCAGGAGATGATACGGTTGCACGATCTACAGTGACTGTTGATATTTCTGGTCTAGAACGTTTGGAGAATGGAGCTCAGTATCAGGCTTGGATCAGTGACGGAGTTGATCTAACTCCTTTGGGACGTTTTACAGATGTGGATTTTCCTAAAACATTTGAAGCACTAACTGGCGAAGTAGATAATGCAACTCAATTTTTCTTGAGTGTTGAGCCGGGAAATGATTCTAGTCCGGCAATTAGTGAGTCTATTTTATTAAGTGGAAATTTTGTGGGTAATGCTGCGACGGTTGATGTTACACAGACGTTTGGTTCTTACACAAGCGCTTCTGGTCAATTTGTATTACAAACACCTACAGATAATGTCTCTACTAACGAAAATAGTGGTTTGTATTGGTATATTCCTTCTACAGGTCAGCCGGGATTAAAATTACCAACATTACCTTCAGGTTGGAAGTACGAAGGCTGGGTTACTGTACCGGGAGCCAGTGGAGATGTCAATTTGTCGACAGGTAGATTTACCAATGTAAATAACGCAGATGAATCAGATCCATTCAGTCTAAACATAAATCCAGCTCCGGATTTTCCGGGAGAAGATTTTATCAATGAAAATGTGCTTAGTGCTTACGGTGTGAATACGTTGCCTAATCTTTTGAATAAACAGGTGTTTATAACCATTCAGCCTATATTTGATAATAGCAGTACTGGAGCTTCAATTGCACCTTTTGTACTGCGTCCATTAGTGGGTACAGTTACTCAAGAAGCAGGTTCTGGCATAACAAATACAATGCAGATCAATACGGCTTCTTTTCCAGTTGGAAGAGTTACTAAATAAGAAAGTCTAAAATCTATCAAATAAAAAAATCCTGGCATTATCCAGGATTTTTTTGTTTGATATTGATTACGCTTTTTATACAAGCTTGTTTATTTTTTCTATAAGCTTGCTCATATCGCTTTGTAGCTTATCTACTTGACTCTCTAAGTGCTGTACGCGTTTATTAGCGTCCATATCTACAACATTTAGCGAACTTGTAATTTTACCGCGAACGACTAAAACTTCAAGAATATTTTCCATGTCATAGCTTATACTTTCATATTTGCTATTATCACTTATAAGAATGAGTGCATTGTTGGGTAAATCCTTCTTAATCCGTTTTGTTAAAACTGATTTTGTGGTAACAATTACCGCAACAGAACCGTCCAGAATCTCATTTAAATCATCTGTGTGTTGTGTGATAAGGATGTCACCGTGCATTAAAGTGGGGGCCATACTGTCTCCTTCAACTTCAAAGAGTTTTTGACCTTGAGCAGGCTCATAACCGGGCAATTTGAACATGTCTAAGGTAGACATCCATTGCTCATTATCACGGTTCTCGATAAAACCTGCACGTGCTTCAACGTTAATGAGCGGTACAAATCCGTTAGAAGAACTCATCATTATAGAATTATGAGAGCCTTTTAAAATACGATCTGTAGGAACGCTATAAAGTTTACTAAGGGTTAAAAGGTGCTCTGTGGTGATCGAGTTTTGACCATTTTCAATTAATGAATAAGCGCCTTGAGTAATGCCGAGCTCTTCGGCAACTTTTTTTTGAGAAAGCGAGGAGCTTTCCCTAAGGGTTTTAAGTTGTTTTGATATTGACATTATAGATAAGGTTTAGGGAACATCTATTAATTTCAAATATAAAGATTAAAACAAATTGTATTGTTTATAATTATATTTTTTCTTAAAATTTATTTTCAATTAAAAAATACCTATAAAATTATTGATATTTTAATAATTCAGTTAAATATATGATATTTATTTAACATTGATGCTTTTTGTTTGTGTAAGATTATACGTTTTAAATCCTTATAAGATAAGTAATTAGTCGAAGAAGACCGAACAGTCGTCTAATTACCGCAAATGGAAGTTTTTTGAAGCTAGCACTTTGATTTTCATAGCGCTTCTTTTAGGCGCCTAAAATGTTTATTAATTTGTGTATAAGAACTATTAAAATTGATGTTTTGAAAAAAGATAGAAATGCTATTTTTGCCTATGCAAAATAACGTACTCATTCTAGATTTCGGATCGCAGTATACCCAATTGATCGCAAGACGTATTCGGGAACTCAATATTTTCTGCGAAATTAAACCATTCAATAACTTACCTGAAGATTTGAGCAGCTATAAAGCGGTCATTTTATCGGGTTCTCCATCATCTGTGCGTGCAGAAAATGCACCTCATCCAGATTTATCTCAAATACGTGGTAAAAAACCATTACTTGGGGTTTGTTATGGAGCGCAGTATTTGGCACATTTTCACGGAGGAGAAGTTGGCCAATCCAATACCAGAGAATATGGTAGAGCAAATCTTTCTATGATCAAAGAAGGTGAAGCTTTTTTTGAAGATGTAGAAGTGGGTAGCCAGGTTTGGATGAGTCATAGTGATACTATTAAATCTTTACCGGAAGGCTCGGTGCGCTTGGCGAGTACGCACGATGTAGAAAATGCAGCATACCGAATAGGCGGGGAAGAAACCTACGCGATTCAGTTTCATCCTGAAGTTTATCATTCTACAGACGGAAAGAAAATCTTAGAAAACTTCCTTATCAATATAGCTCAGGTTGAACAAACCTGGACACCAGATAGCTTTGTCGAAAGCACTGTAGATGAACTCAAAAATAAAGTAGGCACAGATAAAGTCATTTTAGGCTTGTCAGGAGGTGTAGATAGTTCTGTAGCTGCGATGTTATTGCATAAAGCTATTGGTAAAAATCTTCACTGCATTTTTGTTAATAACGGTTTGCTTCGAAAGAACGAGTTTGAAGACGTTTTGAAGCAGTATGAAGGAATGGGGCTCAATGTAAAAGGTGTGGATGCTTCGGCACGTTTTCTAGATGCGCTTGCAGGAAAAAGTGATCCGGAAGAAAAGCGTAAAACCATAGGTCGTGTATTTATTGAAGTTTTTGATGATGAAGCACATATGGTTGAAGATGCAAAGTGGCTTGCGCAAGGAACCATTTATCCAGACGTTATTGAATCTGTTTCTGCTACAGGAGGGCCTTCGGCAACGATCAAGTCGCATCATAACGTAGGAGGTTTACCAGATTTTATGAAGTTAAAGGTTGTTGAACCTTTACGTATGCTTTTTAAAGATGAAGTACGTCGTGTAGGAGCTAGTATGGATATGAGTCCTGCATTATTGGGGAGACATCCTTTTCCGGGGCCGGGTCTTGCCATTAGAATCTTGGGCGATATTACTCCAGAAAAGGTGCGTATTTTACAAGAAGTAGATGCAATCTTTATTAACGGATTACGCGATTGGGGGCTTTACGATCAAGTTTGGCAAGCAGGAGCAATGTTACTTCCTGTAGACTCTGTTGGTGTAATGGGAGATGAGCGTACCTATGAAAAATGTGTTGCGCTACGAGCAGTAGAAAGTACAGATGGTATGACAGCAGATTGGGTAAATCTACCTTATAATTTTCTGCAAAAAGTATCAAATGATATAATAAATAAGGTTAAAGGCGTTAATAGAGTAGTCTATGACATCAGTTCTAAGCCACCAGCTACGATTGAGTGGGAATAGTCAGCTTTTTTAATTTGCTTTAAACATTTATACATCAATACCTCATAATTTTATGAGGTATTGATGTAAAAAATAACTACAATGAAAAACATCACAATTCTTTTCGTTTTTATTTTCGTGGTCTTTAGCTGTTCAAGTATTGGGCAGCAGCAATATGCCAGTCATCAGGTGCGTGAAGGGGAGACGGTATCTACTATTGCCAATAAATACAATGTTACTGTTTACGAGATTTATCGGCTCAATCCTGAGGCTAAAGATAAATTGTATCCCGGTCTAGTTCTTATTTTGCCAGGAGGCAAATCAGCTCCCGGTGGTTCAGAACTTTCTGCAGACGGTAAATTTGTTTTGCATACCGTAGCAAAGGGCGAAACGCTCTACAAGCTTTCAAAGAAATATGACGTAAGTGAATCTGAAATTAAGCGTTACAATAAGCATTTGTATAGCGCCGAATTGAGAAACGGAGAGATTGTTAAAATACCCAACAAGAATGAAGTTGCAGCTGATGAAACTGCAAAGCCCGCATTAACGAAGCGAAAGCACGTAGTAAAACCAAAGGAAACCAAATACGGACTGGCTTCTATGTATGGGATTACTATTGAAGAATTGGAGCAGATGAATCCGGAGATTTCTGATGGTTTACAAATAGGTGACATCATTAATGTTCCAGACAAATCTTATGCTAAGGATGCTGTTCTTGAAGAAAGTAAATATGGGTTTTATGAAGTAAAGCCAAAGGAAAATTTTTACCGACTTACAGAGCGCTGGAATATGACCGAAGAAGAACTTGTTGCATTGAATCCTGCATTGGTTGATGGTCTCAAAAGCGGAATGATTTTAAAATTACCAAAAGAAAAATTAACAGGTGCATCGGCAGTGACTGTAGAAGGGCAAGCTGTGAAGTTAGCAGATAATTTGGTAAATAGATCTACCAAAAATATTGCGGTAATGCTACCCTTTAATTTACGTAAAACAGTAGTAGATACCGGTGATGTTCGCAAACAGGTTTTAAAAAACGACCGGGTGATGAATATAGCTTTAGATTTTTATAGCGGTGTTCTTATGGCTGTAGACTCGGCAAAAGCACTTGGAATATCAACAAAGCTAGTAGCGTTTGATACCGAATATTCCCGAGCAGACGGTAAAGCCGGTAACGATCGAAAAGTTGAGGATATCATACGTTCTAATGACTTTTCTAACATGAATGCGGTTATTGGCCCGCTTTTGACTTCAAACGTGGAGAAAGCGAGTCAATTACTTCGTGAACGCGCAATACCTGTAGTTTCTCCAATCGTGCCTAATGTGGCAATGCGATCAAACATGTTTCAGTCCAGACCTGACGATGAGATTTTAAAGCAACAGATGATGCAGTTCATCAAACTGGAAGGTAAGGGGAAAAATATAGTAATCGTTGCAGATTCCAAGCACCTTAAAGAACGAAATGAGCTAACAGCTTTATATCCTGATGCTCGTATCGTGTATCCCGAATCTTCTGATAACGGATCCTATTTAAAGGCGAGTGATTTGACAGATAAGCTTTCAGAAACAATAGAAAACTGGGTGATTCTTGAGTCAAATGATGTTGCACTTATAAGTAACACAACGACCAATTTATCTACCCAGCTTGCAGATAAAAAGATTACCTTATTAACCACAGATAAGGGTTCAGCATATGAGAGTGATGATGTTTCAAATATTACTCTTATGAAACTTAATTTTCATTTCCCTTCAGTTGATCGTTCTTACAATGAAAAGCACGCTTCTTTTGTTGAGGCGTACTCAAATAAATACGGTTATGTGCCTAATAGTTATGCTGTACGTGGCTATGATATCACTTTTGATACTATTTTAAGGCTAGCAGCTTCTGAGAGTTTGTACGACGCAGCAGATGCCGGTTATTTGACGCAGTATGTAGAAAATAAGTTCAATTACGTGCAAGATCCGGTATCTACAGGATATTTTAATACTGCGGCCTATATTCTAAAATACGGTGAGAATTTAGAAGAGATTGTGGTGGAGCTTCCGGTAGAATCAAGTGAATCTTCTTATTTAAAAAATTAGAATTATGACGAGTAAAGTGATTTATCTTGGTGATTTGCGTACCGAATGTGAACACGTGAAATCTGGTGACAAATTCATAACTGATGCTCCTACAGATAATAATGGAAAAGGAGAAGCTTTCTCGCCCACAGATACGGTAGCGACTGCATTAGCTAGTTGTATGCTTACAGTTATGGGGATTAAGGCAAAGCAGATGGAAGGCGTCGAACTTAAAGGTTCGACTGCAGAAGTTACCAAAATAATGAAGGCAGAGCCTAGAAGAATTGCAAGGGTAGAAATTAAACTTAATTTAGAAGGAGTGCAGACTGAAAAAGAAAAGAAAATTTTAGAAGACACAGCAAAAACTTGCCCTGTGTTGAACAGTCTTCATCCAGATATGGAAAAGGAAATCGTCTTTAATTGGAAGTAAGAAAGGTGAACTATTAAATCCTTTGATGCTGATAATAAAATAGAAAAGCCCGATCAAATTGATCGGGCTTTTCATTTCTAAGCGGAGTATTGTTTAATTAGGCGTTATAGCCTTATTTTACTTTATTTACGATTGCTTCAAAAGCTTCTGGGTGATTCATTGCTAAATCTGCAAGTACCTTACGGTTAAGCTCGATGTTTGCAGCTTTAACTTTACCCATAAACTGAGAATAAGACATCCCGTGCATACGAGCACCCGCGTTAATACGAGTGATCCATAATGTACGGAAATTTCTTTTCTTTTGACGACGGTCACGGTATGCATAAAGCATAGCCTTTTCCACCGCATTTTTAGCAACTGTGTAGACGTTTTTACGTCTTCCAAAGTAACCTTTGGCTTGCTTCATTACCTTTTTTCTTCGGGCTCTAGAAGCAACTGAATTTACTGATCTTGGCATAATTTAATTGTTTTTGTAGCAGGCGGGTGACAAGCACCACTTTCAAAACTCTTACATTTTTGGTTTTGCCCAACTCCAGGGTTTATAAAATAATTTAACCGGTTACGTGCTTATTTAAGACGTAACATAATTTTCACGTTATTCTCGTCAGCTTTGTGTACCAAAGTATCGTGAGTTAACGCTAGCTTACGTTTCTTAGACTTTTTTGTCAAGATGTGACTCTTAAACGCGTGCTTTCTTTTGATTTTACCAGTACCTGTAAGCTTAAAACGCTTTTTAGCACTGCCTTTTGTTTTCATTTTAGGCATAATTCCTAGTTTATTTAATTATTCCGCTTATTGCTGTTTGTATGATTTTTATAAATCAAAACAATCCCGGCCTTTTTAAAAAGGTCGGGATTTATATTTTATCAAGTCGTAAGACTTTTATTTACTCTTTTTAGGAGCCATAAACATAATCATACGTTTACCCTCCAATTTTGGCATTTGCTCAACTTTACCATACTCTTCAAGATCCTGTGCTAAACGTAGCAATAAAATTTGACCTTGATCTTTATAGATGATTGAACGCCCTTTAAAAAATACGTACGCTTTTAATTTTGCTCCTTCTTCTAAGAACTTAATCGCGTGTTTCTTTTTAAACTCGTAGTCGTGATCGTCTGTGTTAGGACCAAATCTTATTTCTTTTACAACAACTTTAGACGCTTTTGCCTTAATGGCTTTTTCACGTTTCTTTTGCTCGTAAACAAACTTTTTGTAGTCCATTACCTTGCAAACCGGAGGATTTGCATTTGGTGAAATTTCCACCAAATCAAGCTCCAATTCTTGAGCGATTTCCAGTGCTTTACTGGTAGGATAAATATCCATTTCTACATTATCGCCAACAAGGCGCACCTCACGTGCACGAATTTTTTGGTTGATATTGTGTTGGTCTTGCTTTTGGACTCTTGCTGGTCCTCTTGATCTTTTTCTACGTATTGCTATGGCTATAAAATTTTAATTAAACTTCAAACTTTTTTAATGTCTGAGCGATTTCGGCTTCAATAATTTTTGCAAAATCTGCAACGGTCATTGTTCCTAAATCCTCTCCACCATGTTTACGTACAGAAACCGTACCATCATTAGCTTCTTTCTCACCAATAATTAACATATAAGGAGTTTTTTGCATTTCTGCTTCTCTGATTTTTCTCCCCATGGTTTCTCCACGATCATCAATCGTGGCGCGAACATCGTGATTCTCGAGCAAAGTTAATACATTTTGCGCGTAATTCTCATAGTTTTCACTGAGTGTTAACACTGTAGCTTGTTCAGGCATAAGCCATAATGGGAAATTTCCACCGGTATGCTCCAACAATATTGCTACAAAACGCTCCATACTTCCAAAAGGTGCACGATGAATCATAACCGGACGATGTTCTTCATTATCACTGCCTTTATAAGAAAGTTCAAAACGCTCAGGAAGGTTATAATCTACTTGAATGGTTCCTAACTGCCAACTGCGACCTAAGGCATCCTTTACCATAAAATCTAGTTTAGGTCCGTAGAATGCAGCTTCTCCGGTTTCTACAACATAGTTTAAACCTTTAGCCTTTGCTGCATTGATAATCGCATTTTCGGCTTTTGCCCAATTTTCGTCAGTACCAATATATTTTTCTTTATTCTCAGGGTCTCTTAAAGAAACTTGAGCAGTAAAGTTTTCAAAACCTAATGAACCAAAAACATAAAGAACAAGATCGATCACTTTCATAAATTCATCATCCAGTTGATCTGGTGTGCAGAAAATATGTGCGTCATCTTGCGTAAATCCACGTACTCGTGTAAGTCCGTGTAATTCACCGCTTTGCTCATAGCGGTATACCGTACCAAATTCTGCAAAGCGCTTAGGTAAGTCTCTATAACTCCACTGCGTGGCATTGAAAATCTCGCAGTGGTGTGGGCAGTTCATAGGTTTTAGTAAAAACTCTTCACCTTCTGCCGGAGTAGTAATAGGCTGAAAACTGTCTTCTCCATATTTTGCATAATGCCCAGAAGTTACATAAAGCTCTTTCTGGCCAATGTGTGGAGAAACGACCATCTCGTAACCTGCTTTTTTCTGAGCAGCTTTTAAAAAGTTTTCTAAGCGTTCACGCAAAGCGGCACCTTTAGGCAGCCATAATGGCAGACCTTGACCAACTTTTTGCGAAAAAGTAAAAAGCTGAAGCTCTTTTCCTAGTTTTCTATGATCGCGTTTTTTTGCTTCTTCAAGTAATTCTAAATATTCTTTTAAATCTTTTTGCTTCGGAAATGAAATTCCATAAACACGCGTAAGCTGCGGTTTGTTTTCATCTCCTCTCCAATATGCTCCCGCAACACTCATCAATTTTACCGCTTTTACAAAGCCGGTGTTTGGCAGGTGCCCACCACGACATAAATCTGTAAAGGTATCGTGATCGCAGAAGGTGATCGTACCGTCTTCCAGGTTCTCGATCAATTCTACTTTATAAGGATTGTCTTGCTTCTTGTACATCTCAAGCGCATCTGCTTTAGATACACTGCGCATTGAGAATTCGTGCTTTCCGCGAGCGATTTCAAGCATTTTATTTTCGATCTTCTTGAAATCATTCTCACTAAGCGAACGGTCTCCCAGATCTACATCATAATAAAATCCTTTATCTATCGCAGGTCCTATAGTGAGTTTTACACCAGGATATAATTCTTCTAACGCCTGTGCAAGTATATGCGCCGAAGAATGCCAAAAGGCTTTTTTACCTTCATCATCATTCCAAGTAAACAATACCAGTGCGCCATCCTCGGTAAGTGGCGTGGTAATTTCAATAGTTTTATTATTGTATTTGGCAGAAATAACATTGCGGGCAAGTCCGGCACTTATGCTGTTTGCAACATCAAAAGGCGTTGTTCCGCTTTCAAATTCTTTTACACTGCCATCTGGCAAAGTAACTTGGATCATAGTAAAAATTTAGGCTGCAAAGATAAGGGGTTTCAGTAGAAAATAGGATAGGAGTAAATCAAAAATTTACAAGCTATTTTTTAGTCTAAAAAGTGTAAGATGATTTCTTAAAAAGTAATTGTTCTTTCAAACCGGTTTACAGTATACCACGTGCTTTAATCTCGAGATATTTGTTGATGGTATTTACAGTCAAATCTTTCGGTTTAGTAAGAACCGCTTGAATTCCGTTTCTTTCAAGTTCTTTAACCATAAGTTTTTTCTCATAATCCATCTTTTGAGCAATCGTCTTATGATAGATTTCCGGTGTGTTTTGCGCTTTTTTAGCAATTAGATCTTCAAGTTCTGTATTTTCAAAAAAGATAACAACTAAAACATGTTTTCGCGAAATACCTTTGAGATAAGGCAATTGGCGCTGCATTGCGCTGCTATGTTCAAAATTAGTGTACAACAGCAGGAGGCTGCGATGCGTGATTTTACGTTTTACTTCGGCATAAAGTCTTCCAAAATCACTGTCTAAAAAGTTTGTAGAGATGGAGTAAAGTACCTCAAGAATAGTATTTAAATGTGTTTTTTTACTACTTGCAGAAAGATGATTGTGTATGGTATTGCTGAAGGTTAACAATCCGGTTTTATCGTTTTTTTTCAAAGCGATATTACTAAAGGCAAGCGAACTGTTTATCGCATAATCGAGTAGGGTAAGGCCATTAAAAGGCATTTTCATTACCCGGCTGGCATCGATGATCGAGTAAACCGGTTGCGATTTTTCATCTTGAAACTGATTGATCATCAGTTCTGCGCGTTTTGCTGTTGCCTTCCAGTTTATGGTGCGCACATCATCTCCACTCACGTATTCTTTAATTTGCTCAAACTCCATCGTGTGACCGATGCGTCTGATTTTTTTGAGACCAAATTGTGTCAGCTTATTGTCAATAGCCAGAAAAGCATATTTTTTCATCTGAATGAACGAAGGATATACTTTGACCTCTTGATCTTTGCCAAAGGTAAATCTGCGTTTGGCAAGTTTTAATGGAGAGGAAATGTAAATATTAAGACGTCCAAAAGTGTAGACTCCACGTTCTACAGGTCTTAGTTGGTAGTTTAATATGGTTTTTCCGCGGGGCGGAATGCTTCCGATTTTTAAAAAATCTCGTTTTTGAAATTGAACAGGAATCTCATCAATCACAGAAAAACGTGTATTGAAGCTGTACTTGCTTTGAATTTCTAAGGGAACTTCATTAAGATCACTATTAGAAAATTTCTCGGGAAGTTTTCGCGAAGCGCTAACTGCGTCTTTTTTTCTGAAAAGAATGATCACATCATACAGGAAAGCAATACTCAGGAAAAAGGCACCTAAGAGAGCAATGCTGAAAAGGCTGTGCCACCAATAGGAAAAAAGAAACAGCACAATAAGGGCAGCGAGTATAAAAAATACACGCTTGCCGAGATATAAGTGTTTTATGAAGTTGATGATGCGCACTAACGAGGGACTTCAACAGATTGAACTAGCATGTCGATCACTGTTTCCGGTGTCATACCTTCCATTTCTCGTTCTGGGGAGAGAATCACACGATGCCGCATAACCGGAGTTACTGATCGCTTTACATCTTCAGGAGTTACAAAATCTCTACCGGCAATCGCGGCGAATGCTTTTGCAGCATTCATAATCGACAACGAAGCACGAGGAGATCCACCTAAATATAAATGCGGATGGGTACGTGATTTGACTGTAATCGATGCGATGTAATTAAGGATTTTTTCTTCTACAAGAATCTTACGGGTTTGTTCACGGTATTCTTGAAGTTTCTCTGGAGACAGCACACTATTGATCGCTTCGGCTTGTGTGCCCGTACGTTCGTTTTGTGATTTTAGAATCTCGATCTCGTCTTCAAGGTCGGGATAATTCACTTTGATCTTAAATAAGAAACGGTCAAGCTGTGCTTCTGGCAGGGCGTAAGTTCCTTCTTGCTCAATAGGGTTTTGAGTGGCCAAAACCATAAAGGGTTTTTCTAGATCATAACGATGCCCGTCGATAGTGATCTGGCGTTCTTCCATCACTTCAAAAAGTGCTGCTTGTGTCTTTGCCGGCGCGCGGTTAATCTCATCAATAAGCACAATGTTTGAAAAAATAGGTCCGTGTTTAAACTCAAAATCACTGGTTTTCATATTTAATACCGAAGTTCCCAAGACGTCACTGGGCATTAAATCTGGTGTGAATTGTATTCGGCTAAAACCGGTACTTAAGGTTTTTGCAAAAAGTTTTGCTGTAACTGTCTTTGCAATTCCCGGTACACCTTCGATCAAAACGTGACCATCAGAAAGCAAGGCAACGATCAATAGTTCTATAAACTCGTGCTGCCCCACGATTACTTTAGCCAATTCAGCTTTTAAAGCAGCTACGTTATCACGTAACTCTTCTAGCGGAATTCTGCTCTGAAACTCTAAATTCTCTGAAGTTTCATCTGTGGAATCCTGTGGTGTATTTAGATTTTGGTTTTCAGGTTCTTTATGTTCGTCTTCCATAATTAATGGGTGTTTTTAAAATTTTCTATAAGCGTATTCAGCTTTATAAGTTCGTCTTCGCTCACTTCAGCCTTCTGTCGTATCAGGACCATGTAATCTATGAGTGTTTTTATTTGATTTTGATCTCTGCCACTTTTTGCACTTAGCTTTTCTATGAATTCAAGATTCAAACGTTCTGTAGCTAACGAATAGGAGCTCCTAATATATTCCAGCAGATGATTGATTTGATGCATCGCAATTTGCCTGTTGTCCTTTTTGTCAAGATACATTCCGGCAATAGTTCTGGTGTAATCTAAGGTCTTGTTGGGTAACGGTTTTATAATAGGAATGCTGCGTTGTTTTCTTTTACCTTCAAAAACTACCCAAAGCAAAGCAGCGAGTGCAAGCAAATACCAAGACCATTTGAGGTATTTATTGGTCAAGATAAGTTGCAATGGTGAAACAGCATACGATTTACTGTTTTTATAATATTGATCAAAATAAACCTTTCCTTGTTGTGGGAGGTAAGACAAGACTTTTGCTGTGTAATTAGCGTTAAGACTGTCTAACATGAAAACATTGGTAAAAGCTTCTGGAAAAGTATGTAAAATCACCGTTCCTTCTTTGTAAGGTGTTTTTATAAAGTTGATTTTAGGCTTTTTGATCTGCGAAGAATCATCGTCTCGTATTAAATCAAATTCACCAAGTACTGTAGTTCTAAGGGTGTCGATTTCATCAAAATAAACCGTTCCTACATCCTTGTTAAGGCGGAAGGGACGCGCTGCTTTCAACCGTGGATTTGTGAAATTCACTAGAGGTCTTTTCTTCAGATTAGCGGTCTCGCTGTAATAACTGAGGTTTAACCAAAGGCTGTCTAAAATTGTTTGACTTATAGATTTAGCCGAAACAAAAAGGGTGTTTCCTTCACCTACCCATTGTAGTATTTTATTGCTTTCTGAAGCATCGTTATATACGTTTCCGTTAACGAAAAAATAAGAGCTTCCTTTAGGAATCGTAGTGTCTAGCAAAAACTCAAAAGGCGGAATGTTGACTTCCTCAATTCTTTCTGCGTCGATAACCTCAGGAAGCTGCTCATAGAAAACATAGGTTCCAAAAGGAATTTTATCCTGTTTTCCATAACCCGGAAACCAATTTATAGGCTCGGGTTGTGAAGCTTCAGCTAAAATTAGAACTGCAAGAAATGCAATTAAAACTCCGGCCATTATCTTATAGCGCTTGCTCATAGACTCGAAGTTGTTTTTTTGAATTCTTGTTCTGCCTTTGAAAAGGCGTTTTGACTTACTTCAAAATTACCATACCAGATAAAATCATAAATACGCGTGAGTCTGGTAAAATCTGTGCGCAGTACCTCGTTTTTAATCTCGTAAACATAGTCGGCATTTGTTTTTTGTACTTGCCAGTCGATGATGTCTTTTTGTGCCAGTTTTTGTAGTAAGAGTAAATAATAAAAGCGCACCGCAAGGCGATAATTTTGCGCTTTTAGGGCAGCATCTATGAGCTCTTGAATATTTTGAGTCTCAATGATCTCTTGTTCATCAGAAAGTATAACCTTATTTAAACTGTCTTTTTTAAGCGGTGATCCGGCGAGATCTATACGCATAAACAACCACACGAGTAAACCTACAACCGCAAGAATGATCAAATAGGGTAGGGCAGAAACTAAAAAGCCTAAAATACCTGTGGCTTCGCTTCCTTGTAAAATCCATTCAATAAAAGAAGACCAAAGATCGTTTAACCAGGTTTTAAAACGTGTCCAAATAGTATCTGGCGGAACAAAAGCTACATAATCAAAGGAGTCATCTTGCCGATATTCATCGATGGCTTGTTCATCAAAATAAACCGGAGCCACCTGGCTATCGTCATAGATTATTTGCTTTTCTGTTGCGGTAGAATCACCCGGGGTTTGAGCAAAACCTGCAAAAGAAAAAAAACAAACGAGTATGTAAATTAGTTTTTTGATCATTAATGGTCAGAACCAATACTTTCAATGGCTTCAAAAGTACCGGTTTGGTTTTTCTTTTCATTCAGATTGTAATAAATGAAAGCGACAGCCACGGCAAAAATCCCTGCCAAAATATATTGTACTGCCGAAGAAAGCACGCTTAGTGAAACGTAAACCCAATCAAACATACTAGACATGTCGCCTTGTGAGATCGTCTCAGCCGAAAGAAATCCTTTGGCAACACTGTAAATGATTACCGGCAGTGAAAACACAATATTCGCGATATAAAGCAAAAGACCAAGGACAAACATTGTCGCAAAGGTGATCCACCATTCGTTTTTTATAAGTTTAAAACTGTCTGAAATAGAGTCTCCCACAGCTTTATTTTCAAATACAAGTATGGCCCAGGTTAGTGATAAAGGTACAGCAACGTAAACACCGGGTAAGAAGCAAAGCATCATACCAAAAGAAATCATAATTACGATTAAAAAGGTAAGTCCGGTTAAGCTCCCCAGATCGGCTCTCACATGTGTTTTAAGTTCGTCTTGATCCACCGTGCCTTGATGATCTATATATAATTTGATGTAGTTCAAAACGGTCCCGTAAAGTACACCATAATAAAAAAACATCGCAATAAACATGGCAAGGGCAGGTAGAAAGAAGCTTACAAAACTAAAAGACCCGTTATCAAGTATTGAGATATCTGTAGTAACACCGGTGTAATATGCCGAAATACCTATCAATATCAAAAATGGAATAGCAGCATTACGCAAAAGCGCCTTAAATAAAGGTTTGTATTCTAGCCGAATGAATTTAAAAGTATCTGTAATGATGTCGCCTAACTCGCGTTGTTTTTTAAAGGTAATCAGTTCTTTCATCTAAAGCGTGTAGTTGTTTTTTATAACGTATTCTAGGGTATACGACGTAGTAAAATAAAATTAGTAACAAAGAAATTGAGATAATTAAGATCGCTAGCCAATCGGGCATTTCGGTATGGCGGGTGACAAATCCTTCGAGAAAACCGGCAATGATAAAAAACGGAATCGTACTCACCACGATTTTTAAGCCGTCTTTCATACCGCGTTTAAAAGACTCGAGCCGCGAATACGTGCCTGGAAATAAAATTCCATTTCCTAGAACCAAGCCCGCGGCACCGGCAATAATAATAACCGAAATCTCAATGGTACCGTGTATCCATATCGTGCGCATAGACTCCCAAAGCAAGCCTTTATCGTAGAAGAAATATTGAAAGGAACCCAGCATTATTCCGTTTTGCATCATAATATAAAGCGAGCCTAAACTCAATAGAATTCCGAAAATAAATGCCATTAAGGCTACCTTAATATTGTTTACCGTAATCCCCATAAACATTTCGACCTCATTCATTTCTTTATACACGCGCATCGGGTCATTATCGGCAATATTCTCAAGAGTCATATTAACATAGGCATCACCAAGAATGGTACGTACATAAGCGCCGTCTGTAGCAGCGCTGTAAGCACCTACAATGCAAAACAGGGCAAAAACTAAAAAAGAAATCAAAAGCTGTCTCTGATAGTTGAACATCAGCAACGGAAACTCTTCAGTAAAAAAAGTGATAAAGCGGGTACTGGATTCGCGCTTGGTTTTATAAATTTTTTGATGGGATTGTGAAGCGAGATGATTTAAGTATTGCGTGGTTTTACTTTGCGGATAAAAGGTCTTGGCAAAACTTAAATGATCTGTAACTTCAAGATATAAAGCTGAAAGTTCGTCTGGTGATAAATCTATTTGATTCCCAGACAGAACGTTTTCAAATCTTATCCATTTGTCCTTATTTTGCTTCACGAAAGCCGCCTCGCGCATAAACTGAAATATTGAAATCTCACCAAAATTGCGGTAGTACCGTTTTTAGTGAGGGGTATCGTTCAAAGATAAAAGAATAGTAGATTATGCAAAGTTATTTCTCTGCGTAATTTTATATTGAGGCCATCTTAAACGTATTTTAAACCTCGGTTACCGAGTAAAGAAAGCAATTTAATGGATAATTTTCAAATAGAAACTGCACAAAACGTGAGCATTCAGCAGCAAGTTGCAGGAATTGGTGATCGTATTTTAGGCTACTTGATAGACCTTTTGATTTTAGGAGCTTACTGGATTGCCTCTATCTATTTGCTTTCTGCCTTCGGCTTGGATTCTAATACAAATGGATCGATCAATATCTACTTTATGCTTATCGGGATTCCTTCATTTCTATACTTTTTATTGTTAGAATCCTTTTGGGACGGGCGTACTCCGGGAAAAGCAGCTTTAGGTTTACGGGTGGTTAAAATTGACGGATCAAAACCAGGCTTCGGTAGTTACTTTGTGCGCTGGTTGATGCGTACAATAGACATCACTCTTACCTCTGGCGGAGTAGCTGTTTTTACCATTCTTTTAAATGGAAAAGGGCAACGTTTAGGAGATATCGCTGCCGGAACTACCGTAATCACAGAGCGTAAAAAAGTGCAATTGAGTCATACTATTCTAGAGACAATTGAAGAAGATTATGTGCCAAAATATCCTCAGGTCACTGTTTTTACTGATGCCGATATGCAAAAAATAAAAACGATCTACACCGAGGCACGCAGATTTGGTAAGCATAATGTTATCCTTAAACTGAGTCAAAAGTTGTCAACTACGATGCAAGTAACACCTGAAGAAACTCCGTTAAGTTTTGTTGATCGCGTACTCAAAGATTATAATTACTATACTCAGGAGTAATGGAAAATATTGCAAGCATAATAGACATTTTAGGGACTATTGCTTTTGCGATTTCCGGGGTGATCACTGCGACTAAAAAACGCATGGATCTTTTTGGGATTCTTATAATTGCTACAGTAACCTCAGTGGGTGGTGGTACTTTGCGAGACTTGTTAATTGGGAAATCTCCGGTGTCTTGGTTGCTTGATTCGACTTTTGTCTACATCATTGTTTTAACCACAATCGTAGGTATAATCTTCAGAAAGCAGTTACGCTACGTACGCCGCTCTTTATTTTTGTTTGATACCATAGGGATTGCGCTGTATACGGTGACTGGTGTAGAAATTGCCTTACTCATCAATCTTGATCCGGTAATTTGTGTAGCCTTGGGTACCATAACCGCTTGTTTTGGCGGTGTGATACGCGATATTCTATGTAATGAAATCCCGGTGATTTTTAGAAAGGAAATTTATGCGAGTGCTTGTATCGCAGGAGGAGCGCTGTATGTAATATTACATCATTATGGTATAGCTCCCGGAATTAATGCCATTCTTTCAGGGCTTTTGGTCGTAATTATACGTACGCTTGCGGTTATCTATGAGGTTCAATTACCCTCAATTTATAGCAAGTCAGAACTGTAACAGACTACGCATTACTTTTGTAGTTTTATAAAAACATCGAGTCATGGGCAAAAAGCTTCCGCAACTTACGCAGGCATTACAAGATTTTATAAAGCAGCAAAAAATATTCTTTGTAGGCACCGCTGCTGCAAAAGGGCGTGTGAATATTTCGCCCAAAGGAATGGCCACCTTCTATGTATTGAATGATCAGGAAGTACTTTGGCTTAATCTTACCGGAAGCGGAAATGAGACCGCAGCACATATGCTCGAAGATTCACGTATGACGATTATGTTTTGCTCTTTTGAGAAAAATCCGCTTATTCTACGATTGTATGGCGAGGCTGAAGTGTTTCACGAGCGCGATCACGCATTTTCAGAATACATCAACTATTTTGAGGAAACAGCAGGCTCCAGACAAATCTTCAAACTGAACATTGATCTGGTTCAAACTTCTTGCGGTTTTGGTGTTCCATTTATGGACTATAAAGGGGAGCGCGAAACGCTGAAAGTTTGGGCAGAACAAAAAGGAGAAAGTGGCATCAAAGAATATTGGACCGATAAAAACCAAACCAGTTTAGATGGGTTAGAAACCGGGATTTTTAAGGATTAATCCAGCAACTTCACTTCGAGATAGACATTTTTAATTGGCCATTCGTTATCATCGGTCTTCAGTTTATTGATTTCGTCAACTACGTCCATTCCGCTGGTAACACGACCAAAAACCGTATGTTCTCCATCCAAGTGATGCGCGCCACGCTCAGGAACGACAATAAACCATTCAAAAGGAGACGAAGCGTCACTAATATTTTGCTCTAGATATTTTGCTGCAGAAAACGCTCCACGCACGTGAGTGTGATTTGGGCTAGCTTCATTGGGAATTAAATAATTTCCTATACGCTGGCGTTTTTTGGGAGTTTCATAACCGTCACTGTTTCCGCCTTGCACAACAAAATCTATTGCGTTACGATGAATCATCGTATCATCAAAATAGCCTTGCTTTACTAGCAGCACAAAATTAGCACGATGCAAAGGAGTATCTCTATAAAGCTGAATGTCTATATCTCCAAACTCTGTAGAAATTCGAGCTCGTGTCTCCGGATTGTTTTTACCGTATTCGGTTAAAAACGGAATTAACTCTGCCTGAGATTCTATAATTGATCCGGCTTTTTTCTTTAAACGCTCATTTTCTGCCTTTGCTTTTTGCTCAGGAGTGCTATCTATTACTTTTTCAACGGTTTGCGATTCCTCAGGTTTTTCTTTTGTTTTTTTATCTTCACAACCGGCTGCTATCAGCATTAAAAAACTAAGGAATAAGTAAACAGAAGTACGCATATATGCAGTTTGATGAGTTTTTAAAAAGAATGCCAAAATTAAGCAATTTGCAATTACTTGGGCAAGAGGCACAATTTGAAATGGCACCTGATGAACGCATTCGCGCATTGAGTGAAATGGATATTGAGGCAAAAAATCCGCGTTGGGCCGGAGTAATGGCGGTCTTTTATCCTAATGCTGAAGGAGAGACTACGCTGGTGCTTATTTTGAGAAAGACCTATAAAGGAGTACATAGTAATCAAGTAGGATTTCCTGGTGGTAAAGCCGAAACTTTAGATCAAAGCATTAAACATACCGCCTTAAGGGAAACTGAAGAAGAGGTTGGTCTCGCGCAAAGCGAAATTGAAGTCGTGAAAAAACTCACTAAACTTTATATACCACCAAGTAACTTCTGGGTTCAGCCTTTTATAGGTTATGTAAAAGAAACTCCACGTTTTATTAAAGAAGAGGCTGAAGTAGAAGCAATTTTAGAAGTCTCGCTGAAACAATTCTTAGATGATAAAAGTGTGATTACACAGCGTATTGACACTTCCTACGGGACGATGCTCGATGTCCCCGCTTTTTATCTTGCAGAGCACGTAGTTTGGGGCGCGACAGCTATGATGTTGAGTGAAGTAAAATGGGCCCTTCAACAATTAGATTAATTTTGAGGAGTAGAATTTGAAGTATTAATTTTATATTCCGCAATAATCAGCATATTACAGAACATAACTTATGGCAATTTTTAAAACCAATCCCTTTGGGCATTACGACTTCATTAAGAAGTGGTTAATCCGCGTAGCCGGTGTGATGTCGCACAGGCGCTACCGTGGTTTTAATGCGTTGCAGATTGAAGGTTCAGAAATTATAAAAGATTTACCGGAGACCAATGTGCTGTTTGTATCCAATCATCAGACCTATTTTGCAGATGTGGTTGCTATGTTTCACGTATTTAATGCCAGCTTGAGTGGGAGAGTAGATAGCATAAAAAATGTGGGCTATTTATGGCAACCCAAATTGAATATTTACTACGTGGCGGCAAGTGAAACTATGCGTAGCGGCTTATTACCGCGTATTATGGCTTATGCCGGTGCTGTTTCAGTAAGTCGTACCTGGCGCTCAAAAGGGAAAGAGATCGACCGTCCCGTAAACTTAAGTGATACCGAAAATATAGGAATTGCACTCCACGACGGTTGGGTGATTACGTTTCCGCAAGGCACTACAAAACCTTGGAAACCTATTAGAAAAGGTACCGCACACATCATAAAACAGTACAAGCCTGTTGTGGTTCCCATTGTAATTGATGGTTTTAGAAGATCTTTTGATAAAAAGGGCATTCGTATCAAAAAGCGCGGAATTCTTCAAACTATGGAAATCAAAAAGCCTCTGGATATCGATTATCAAAATGATAGTGTCGAAGATATTGTAGAGATGATTGAATATGCGATCGAGCAACATCCATCTTTCTTAAAAGTAATTCCCCAAGAAGAACTTCAAAAAGAAGAAGAGCTCAACCAAACACGACGCTGGGGCTATCAGGGCGATTCTTAGATTTTGGCCATAGTTTTACAGAAACTTGCCTTTTAACATTTCTTTGGCATAGCGCTTGCAACTATTTAAAGTAAAGAATGTTAAATGTTGAATTTGTGTTGATTTTTCTTTAACCTTTGCATACTATTAATGTAAACTTTGCGTTAAAGCCCAAAATCAATCAGACCAAAAATTGTTTATGAGAAAACTAAGTTTAGCCCTAATATTGCTAGTAGTAGCAGTAACTTCAAAAATAAATGCTCAAGAACTTCCCTTCAAAGAATGCGTAGATGCACCGCTTGAAGATTTCAATAGTTCTGTATTAACCTCGCAACTATACAATCAGATCTCAAAAGATCCTACGATGAAGCGTCTTGTAGATCAAAAACGTATGGCAGTGGGTATTGTAAGTCTTGATGATCCTAATGCGATTCAATATGCTGGTCTTAATGGTGATGAGATGATGTATGCTGCGAGCTTGCCTAAGATCGCTATTTTGCTTTCGGCGATGGATGCTATTGAAAAAGGTGAGTTAAAAGAAACTGCTGAAATCAAAAAAGACATGTGGTTGATGATTAGTAAATCAAACAACCAGGCAAGTACGCGTATGATCGATCGTTTAGGCTACGATAAAATTTCTAGTGTACTTACCAGTGACCGTTATAAGTTATATGATCAGAACAACGGTGGTGGTCTTTGGGTAGGAAAACGCTATGCTGCAGCCGGAGAGCGTAGACCTGATCCTATGAAAGGTTTAAGTCACGCCGCAACAGCAGAGCAAGTTTGTAGATTTTACTACAAATTAGTAACCGGAAAATTGGTTAGCCCAGAGCGTTCTAAAGCGATGCTTGATATTATGGAGAATCCTTCGCTTCATCACAAGTTTGTAAACACGCTAGAGCGTATTGCACCTAATGCGCGTTTGTTTAGAAAATCGGGTTCTTGGAAACAATATCACTCAGACTCTATTCTTGTATGGGGAGATAATGGTCGCAGATATATTTTAGTAGCTCTTGTTGAAGATCCTAATGGAGAACAAATTATAAGAAATTTAGTATTTCCTGTAGAAAAAGCTATTCAAAAATCTCGAACTTTACTTGCAAGTGCTATAAAAGGCGCTGGTAATGTAGGTGATTAGAAAATTTCTTAAAAAGACGTTCAATATAAGAGATGGTGAGATAACCATCTCTTTTTTCATGCAGTTATACGTCTTTCTGATTATAACGATTCTTCTAATTGTAAAACCTACGGTCAATGCCTTATTTATAAAGGGCTTAGGTGCCGATAATTTAGCTTTTGGTTATTTACTTATTGCAGCTACAGCAATTGTTACTTCTTACTTTTATAACCAAGCGGTACGGCGTTATTCGCTTAGACGTATCATCACCGTATCTTTGGTATTTTTTGCTTTAGCATTCAGCTTGCTCGGCATATTGTATAAAGTAAATGCTATTGGTGGTGCGGTACTTTATACCTTTTATGTGATTAGTGGAATTTTCGCTGTGCTTACCACAAGTCAGTTTTGGTTACTGGCAAACATGGTGTTCAATGCACGTGAAGCCAAACGTTTGTTTGGGTTTATTGGTTCTGGAGCAATTGCAGGTGGGATTTTTGGTGGTTACCTAACCACAGTGCTTGTACCTTTAATTGGTAACGGAAATATGTTACTAGTCGCCTCCATATTTATAATAGCCTGTATTCCAATTCTTATTTTAGTTTATAAAAAAGGTTACGTGAGCAGAGGTTCTGTATCTACAGGATCGCAAAAAATTTTAGGAGAAACTGCGTTCAAAATTTTATTAAAATCAAAGCACTTAACCTTTTTGGCGTTAATCATCGGTTTAGGAGTAATTGTTGCAAAGCTTGTTGATTATCAATTCAGTGATTTTGCAAGTAAAGCGATACCTGATGCCGATCAATTAGCATCCTTTTTTGGATTTTGGTTTTCAACATTCAATCTAGTTTCTTTAGGGATTCAATTATTTCTAACCAATAGAGTTGTAGAAAAGTTAGGAGTTAATAGTTCGTTACTAATTCTTCCATTGGGAATTGCGTTAGGCTCTTTATTGTTTTTGACATTCCCAGAACTTTGGGTGCTCATTATTATTAAAGGTTTAGACGGAAGTTTAAAACAGTCGGTAAATAAGGCAGCGACAGAACTTGCTATGGTACCGGTGCCTCTGGAGGTTAAGAACCGCACAAAATCATTTATTGATGTAGTGGTAGATAGTGTAGCTACGGGAATTGCAGGTTGCTTGCTGATCTTTGTCATCAAGGGATTATCGCTATCTTCAAACTACGTGACGGTGATCATTCTATTTTTGATTTTAGTCTGGATTGTCGGAATTTTCAAAGTGCGAGAATCTTATTTTAAAAGTTTTAGACAGAGTCTCAAACAAGCAGTGCAAGTGCCCGGAGGTACAAAACGTAAACGGAAGTCGCCCCTTGAGATAGGAAGGCGTATTCTAAGCGGAGGGGATCCAGATCAGATTGCAAATTATCTCGATCATTTAAACCCTAGAAATGCCAAAATACTGAAGGATAAAATTATTCCTTTATTAGAGCACGATAATGATGCCGTTAAGATTGCAGCAATCAATCAATTGTATCATTACCCGGAAGGTACTGCGCTTGAAGCCGTGCGTAATATGGTGCATTTAAAAGATGATGAGGTTGTATATGCAGCAATGAATTACCTTATTACCCATACATCATTAAATGACAGCCGCATATTTGATAGTTATCTTAACCATAGTAGCGATTATATAGCCCACGCCGCATTATTATGTTTGTCTAAAGAATCCCGGCACAATCGTAAAGTCGCAGCGCGTTATAATTTAGAATTACGCATTGAGCTGTGGCTGGCAGAGCTTGAACTTCCAGACAGTGATCATCGACCTGAAGAATTGTCATTTTTGCTCGAGTCTATCGGATATGCACAAATACCTCAATTTTATTCATTTATATCAGTAAACTTTAATAATCGCAATCCACTTATTGTAAGTCACGCGATAAATGCAGCAGGAATTTCTAAAGAGCCCATGTTTATTGATGCGCTTATAGATTTTATTACCGTTAAACAGTATCGAAAGAATGCAATCACTGCACTTATTGCTTATGGAGATTCAATAAGTGAAATCTTATTACAACGAGAAGCTGAAAAGAAGATAAAAAACAGCGCTAAAAAATATATACCCGCTGTTATTCAGACCTTTGAGACGCAAGCTTCAGTGCGCATTCTATTGAGTCTTTTACGTAGCCGCGATAACCTGATAAGACGTGCAGCTTCAAAATCCTTATATAAGCTGAAGGGTAAAAACCCAAAACTCAATTATTTTCCAAAGAGTATATTCAGGCAATTACTAATATTCACCTTTGAGTATCGTGATATTATTAGCAGTAAAAAAGTGATCAGGAATAACTTTAAGGCAGAGGCATACCAACGTTTGCCAGAAGATGATCATACCGAATTAATTCAGGCTCGGGAAGGACTTCTCGAAGTTCTGGATCGACAACTGAAATTACGGGTCGAGACTATTTTTCAAATGCTTGCCGTGTATTATGATCGTAAAGATCTTGATGTAGCGTATAAAGGGTTTTTAAGTGAAGATCGAGATACCCGTGCCAACGCTATAGAATTTTTAGATAATATTCTTTCACCAAAATTAAAACATAGCCTTTTACCCTTGTTAGAACTTGCGATCATTGAAGATGCAGATGTGTATCACGAGATCTTAGAAGACGATGACATCAGCTTTAATAAAGCGCTTATCAAACTCATTGAAGTGGGTGATGGTAATTTACGACTGCCCGTGATTTATTTAATTCAGTTTTTGGGAGATACTTCTTTCTTACCACTTTTAGCCGAATTGAAGATCACCGCAAAAAACAAAGATGTGCGTTCTTTTGCATCTTTAGCTTTAAAGAAATTGCAGCCATCACTTATCGAAACGCAAAAGCCTAGCTAAGCAGTTTTTTCTTTTAAAGCATCGATCAATTTATACAGTGTTTGATAAAAGTTTTCTAGGTTTTTAGGTTCTAGTGTTGTGTCTTCAAATAAAGCAGTTATTTGCTGTGGAATGCTAAGCGCTTTTTGTTTCAGGTCAATCCCTTTTTGAGTAAGTCCTACTGTGACAACTCGTTCATCTTTACTGGAGCGCGTACGTTGTAAAAGCTGTTTTTGTTCTAAACGTTTGAGTAAAGGAGTAAGCGTGTTCGATTCTAAAAGCAAGCAATTACCTATTGCATTTACCGTTTGTTGATCATTTTCCCACAGCACCATAAGCACCAAATATTGTGGATAGGTGAGCTCTAGAGCTTTGAGTATTGGCGCATAAAGCTTTGTGGTAAGTCTTGACGCTGCATAAAGCGGAAAACAAAACTGATTTTTAAGATGTAATACTGAAGCATCTTCCATTTAAAGTAGCTTTTTTATCGATGCTTCCATCTTTTCAGGCTTGGTTATTGGAGCGAATCGTTTTACCGGATTCCCTTTTTTATCAAGGAGAAACTTGGTGAAGTTCCATTTGATTTTACTGCCTAAGATACCTCCTAATTCAGATTTTAAGTATTTGAAAATAGGATGTGTATTGCTTCCATTTACTTCAATTTTGTCAAACATGGTAAAGCTAACCCCATAGTTTACTTGACAAAACTCACTTATCTCTTCAGCTGCACCGGGTTCTTGATTACCAAATTGATTACAAGGAAATCCAAGGATTACGAGTCCGTCGTCTTTGTATTTTTGGTATAAGCTTTCCAGCCCCTCATATTGCGGGGTTAAGCCGCATTTACTTGCAGTGTTTACCACAATTACCGTTTTTCCTTTAAAGGTAGCCATAGGAATAGTGTTCCCTTGAAGCGTTTTTGCTTCTAAATCATAAAAATGCATTAGTCTTTGTTTTTAAGGTTTTTGAGATAAGTGAGGGCACCGGTTGACCATAAAGCCCATATGATTAGTATCGGCTGAAAAAATAGGCGAATGAGTCGTTTTTGATCGGTATCTAATCCAAAGGCATCAATGCCATTGGTGTATTGCGAAATATTACCGGGAAATATGAGCACATAGAAAATCGCTAGAATCAAACCGACTTTAATACGGTGTTTTGTAAGAAAGATCATCGAAAGACCGAGCAGAATTTCGGTAACTCCTGATGCCAAAACTACAAAATCTATAAAAGCAGGATCGTCAGGCAGCCATCGCGGGACTTGAGCTTGAAACTCCTGCCGTTGAAAGGTTAGATGACCAATTCCGGCCAAGGCCATCAAAGCACCTAGAATAATTCTAAAGACTTTTTGGGTAATAGTGTATTTCATAATATATCTTTTACGATTAAATCGCACACGATGTAAATGTAGCTATTTATCAGATGACAAAGGTTAAAGCCGATATAAAAAAACCGACAGTTACACACCGTCGGTTTTCGAGATTTTAAATATAATTAGTTTTATTGACCTGTAGTTGTCGCTCTGCTTTGAGCAACTTGTTCTTGCAAGGCTTTATCAATACGTCCTGCCAGATACATATGATCTGTAGCCGAATTTTTACCCAAAACATTGGTCATCAGACATACGATATACTTGGGCCCATCATCAGGATGCTCTACAATAATCACCGAATTCATATAATTAAATACGTTTCCTGCATAGTCGCCGCAAGGACCTTTGCTCTTATCACATTTATAAAAACTTCCGCTTTTAAAGTAAACAGCAGCTGAATCCAGATCGTGCGAATAAGCATAGCGTATACGACGTTCGGTTTGATACATAATGCGTTTCATCTCAAGACTAGAAAGCGAATCAACGGCTTTCCCTTGTTCCAGATTTATTAAAAACTTCATCAAGCCTTTAGGAGAGCCAATGCTACCTCCCATACGACCTACATAACGTTCACCTCCATTAGTAAAAAAGCCACCCAGTCTCCACTCATCTTCGGTGATGCCCATGGCTCTCAAGGGTTCGTTAACAACCTCATTGGCCAGTCGGGTTACTTCGCCACGGTCTGTATCTTTAAACCACTGCATAGCTTCTTCATCGGTAAGGTCAAAGTATTTTTCACCAAAAACCTTCAGCAATAATGCTTCGCGATACACCACACTGGCAGCGCCGTTATTACTTACGGCAACCATATGATCGATCCATTCATAAAGGCTAAAAACATCATCTTCGCGTGCCGTTCTGCGTGTTAATTTATCTTGTTCAATATCATAAACAGGAATGGTATGGTGATCGTAAACAGCAAAAGGTCCACCTTTTACGCGCTTGTACTTGAGTAAATTCAATCGAGCTCCCCAATCATCCGGACATAATTTTTCAAGCTGATCAAACATTGCAATAAGAATAGCTAATTTTCCCACACTTCCAGGTTGGTATCCTCGGGTTTCGTTGCGCGAAGCGTATTTAAGATTGGTACTGTCTGTCATATCTAATACCGAAATCGAATAGCTTTGATCTAAACCGTAAAACAATCCGCCAATTTTCTTCTGAAGTTCTGGATCATCCTGCATATAGGTTATAGCGCTGTCTCTTTTTTGAGTAAGTCGCAGTTTGATATCATCTATAGAATAATAAGCTCCGGGTGGAATGCGATTATAGGCGACGCTATCTTGTACCAATTTTTGCAAATAAGCAAGGCGATCTATCCCAGTGCGTTCATAGCCATCAATAGGGTAGAAGCTTTTAGGCGTGGCAAATGCTAATGCTAAAAGTACTACCGGTATGCAGAATAATAATTTTTTCATAGTTGATTTTTATAAGAATATTTGAAGAGATTGCAGAAAACTTAGAGTTTACTGTCCATCTCTATATATTCGTCTGGATTTGTTTTTGGAGCTATAGAATCAAGATATCCATTGCTCAAAGCATTTTTATTTTCAACAAAAGGACGTATTTGAAATAGCCACAATTTGTCATTTTGGAACCCTAATTCTACATCATAGGCTGAATTGGGATTGCTATTGGTCTCTTGCGGTATTTTGGTACGAATTTCCTCTGCGACCTCTCTTAGGCTTTGAATATTTTTTTCGTTGAGAATTGAAGATTCAAAAGCTGTTTGATAGGCTTTAGTTCCGCCTGATGCGGGTAAACGAATGAAATCCGGTTGACGAGCAGGTGCGAGTAACTTGCTTTCTGTTGAGGTTACCAATCGGGTTTCGGCAGCCTGACCATCTACGGCTCCACCGGCACCACGACTAAAGGCAACGGTAAGATCTTTCTCAGTTCCTTCATTGATTCCTTTGGTGATCATCACACCACTATAATCTACATCTACGCTTGGAATCACAAGAATGGAAGGGAATACATTTTCAGGATTTGAAAGGTAAACCTGGCGCCATTTGAAACTTCGCTCGGTGTACGGAGATGCCCATACTTTTTTGATACCATCTAAGATCTTTTGTTCTTCAACTACGTTAAAAAGCGTCAAATTTAAACCAGCACCGGTAAATTCTTCTAAGTCTTCCATATTAGTGTCACTGCGCAAAAACACAGGGGCTTGCCCTATAGGTTTTCCAAAAATAGAAGAGAAGGCGTTGCGCAATTCAGTAACGAATGAAGGTTTCAATTCCATAGCATTGATCGCCTCTCTTAAAGTAGCAAGCTTGGCGAGTTGATAATCGACCACTTGCGACTCTGGAGTTCCTGCTTTTCGTTTTGCTTCGGCAGTTTGAAACATTTCAGTTAAAAACTCCCAGTAACTTTTTCCCTGACCAGGCATTGGTAAATTCATGTGATCTCTAAAAATTCCAAAAGGAATCACGAGCCCTTCAACCACGTGATCAGGAAACATTTGTTTGAGTTGCCCCAGATTAGCAGCTTTGGGCCCAGAAAGGATTCCGCTGGCCGAAGCATCAATATCACGCATATTGAGAATGCTCTTTTTGTCTAGCTGTATTTTTTCGATAGGAACGGCAATTTTAGATTGATTGCGCTCTTCGGTAGAAAATAAAGCTTGTTCTTCAGAAGTCATTGCAGCAGCGAGTTTTAGGATCACGGTTCCCTTACTTGAAACGGCATAGAATACGTCTTTCCCATTAAAGGCTTCAAGATCTTCTAAATTTTTATCGCTTACAGCTGCGTTAGGAATGCCCAAGTTACGCGCGAGCAGCTGTACGTGAGAAACTAGGTTCCCTTCATCTACCGTAGCGATTCCTGCCACAGGTTTTAGGTCTGAAGGTGGACGCTTGAAGATGTAGATCTTTTTATTTGAAACTTCGACCGCATCCGGATTTCCTGAGACGACAACCAATTCGCCCATCGCGTATCCCGGATTCAACCCGTGAATAGCGCTTTGCTCATCAATTTGCATCACATCGTTTTCTAGGTTTGATTTGGTTGAAATAAAATCACCCAACTCGCTTACGGTTTTTCCTAACGGAAGCGCTACCGACGATCGCACGCGATCATCAATAAAGCCCGCGGCAAGCGGTTCAAATTCGGTGTATTTTGCTACCACTTCGTCGTAATTTGCTTTAGCCATCGCAGCACTCCATTGCACAATGCTACGCGAAGTATTTAAAATGGAATTCAATTCTGCCAAGGAAACCGTAGTGTAATTTATAGGAGCAATAACCGAAGCTACTTCTTCCCATTCCCAAACTTCTAAAAGTCCGGTGCCGGCAGTAGCATAACTCAAATAATAGTTTTTTTCTAGTAACTCACGAAGGTCTTCAGGTTCCCAGTCGGCTGTTTTTTTCAGCAGCATTTCTTCTAGTTTTAAGGATACATCTAAAAGAGTGAGGCGTTCTGAAGCCTTTTTTACCTGAGTGATCTGTGTTCTAATGTTGCACAAAAGATCACTGATCTCGGGGATGATGTTGTATGCGGGTGTATTGTTGTCAAAATCTGTAGTAAAATCAAGCAATTGCGATTTAACGTCAAATTCTCCTTTAATACTTGAAACCTCATTTTTTAAGCGCTCTAAGTTGATTGGAGAATAGTACTCATTCAGTGTAGCGACAAGCGCATCAAATTGCTCTTTAAGCTCCGGAGTAAGTTCGTCGTTATATTCCTGACGGAAATTTTGCACAAGAGCAAGGTCGCTTACTTCGGGCTGGCCGTGAATTTTTACGCGAACATCCATAAACTCAGGAAATTCTTCCGCGATCACTTTTGACTCACTGCGCATACGCTGTGCGATATTGTCGTCACCAGAATGAGGAATGTCTTTTAGCGATTGTCTAATGAGGTAATAATTTTTTTCTAAGCGGGCGTCATCTTTCAAAAGCCATTCATAAAATTCGATGCCCCAGGCTTCTTCATCTTCAGATTGAATTGCACCACGGTAATATTGTGCTTTTTCCAGAATCCAACCATTATCTACACTTTGTAAATATTTATTAAGCTGGTATTGTTTCAATCTGCTTTGTTGATTGGCCTCGTCCCAAAACTCGTTATGTTCTGCGGCGGCTAAAATTTCACCAAAAAATAGATGATTTTTTTCGGCTAAATCCTCTGTAATGCTCTTGTAGCTTGCGTGCTGTATGCCGTCAACACCCTCTGGACAAGGATCTTTGGGTTCACGCATCGTACCATCTTCACAAAACCAACGGATACGCAAATAGGGACCACGAGGATCCTTTTTAAAATCCTGTATCGTTTGCTTAATTGTTGATGTAGTATATTCTTGAGCTTGAAGTGAAAATGAAGCTACTACAAAAAGGAAAAAATACAGCGCAGGTAGTGTTTTGGGCATAATAGGTTGTTTGTCACAAAAATAAGTCGAGGCCTTGTTAAAGGTGCGCTAAAAAAGATTATGATTTTCTTAAATCTTTGTGGCCTTGAGGCAATGTAAATTTTGATTTTGGAAACCTTTGAGCATAAAGAAAGCCTGTCTCGGTAGAAACAGGCTTTTGTTTTAACTGAATTTAATCGAGATCTAATCCCGTAATTCTAGTTTGCTTAATTCTTTATAGTTGCGTTTTAGACGCCCTAATAGAATGCCGTAAAGTAATTTGTAAAAGCCCCAAAGCATAGCCACTAATACCAGCAGGCATACGACAAATAAAGCGACAAAACTCAGAGGAATGGTCTCACTGCCGTCTTCAGCCTGAATCATGATATCATTAAACTTAGGATCAAAATTCAGCATAGCGATAAACACAACCATACCTATGATGAAGAAAAGAATAAGATTGTACGCTACATAGAAATTTACGGTACGCCTTACTCTAAGAATTCGACGCATCAACTGCTTGGTATTGTCTGTTGTTTGTACATCTTTATAATTCTTATAGAACAAGAATATAAAAACACCTAAAACGGCATATTGTAAAACGATACCTACGATCTCAAACTCATATAAATGTATCTGTCTTAAGGTCTCTAAGGTTTCAGCGTTGACGGTTGTCACGTTGAGAATTGTCCATAAGACAAATTCAAAAATAGAGACGTACAAAATCCACTTCATCAAAGAGGATGAGCGTTTATGTATCATAGTGTAGATGCTTTCTACACTAACCTTAGGAAGTTCGGCCTCCTGGCGCTTCCAGTCTTTTTTTAAAAAATCTAATTCATCCATCGTACTACACCTTTAATAAGTCTTTCAACTTTCCTTTAACCCGGTTCATTTTAACTCTGGCATTCACCTCAGTAATACCTAAAGTTTCAGAAATTTCGCTATACGGTTTGTCTTCCAGGTAAAGAAACACCAGCGCTTTGTCAATATCGTTAAGCTGCCGGATAGCCGAGTACATTAATTTTAATTGTTCTTCTATAGTATCATCATAATCGGTACTGGCTATTTTGAACATCACATTGTCGTAATCTTGAGTTTTAATCCTTCTCTTAGATTTACGATAAAGGGTGATTGCTGTATTAAGCGCCACACGATACATCCAGGTGGTAAACTTAGAGTCACCTCTAAATTTTGGATATGCTTTAAATAATTGAATAGTTATCTCCTGAAACAAATCATTGTGCGATTCCTGATCGTGCGTATACAATCGGCAAATTTTATGCACAATGTTTTGATTGGCTTCAAGCTGAGTTACAAATTGTTTTTCAAGTTGCGGATCCAATATTAAATTGTTAGTTGACTTATTTGTACATAAGCGAGGTAATATGTTACAGCTATTGCTAAAATAATGATAAAGATTAAATCGTCTGAGGGCTGTAAGCTAACTTTGATACAAATTAACTACCATGAATATTCCTGAAACTAGCCAACCGCGCATCGTTATAATTGGTGGGGGGTTTGGAGGCATGAACCTGATCAAGAAACTTAAAAAAACAGATTATCAAGTAGTTTTACTCGACAAGCGAAATTTTCACACATTCCAACCGCTTTTATATCAAGTATCAACTTCTGGGCTAGAGCCTGAGTCCATCGCTTATCCTTTGAGGAAGATCATAAGGAAACAAAAAAATATGCATTTCAGGCTTGCTGAAGTGCACCGCATAGATACCCAACTTCAAAAAGTGCGTACCGATATTGGTGATTTGCATTATGACCATCTGGTGATCGCCACTGGAACGCGTACTAATTTCTTCGGAAATAAAACTATTGAAGAAAATGCGATTTGGATGAAAAGTCTTCCACAGGCATTGAATATTAGAAGTTTGATGTTTGAAAATCTAGAGAAAGCAAATCGAACCGAAGATCCCGTAAAACGAAAAGAACTTTTACGTTTTGTTATTGCCGGTGCAGGACCAACAGGTGTTGAGCTTAGTGGTGCTCTAGCAGAATTACGCTCTAACGTGCTCCAAGCAGACTATCCTGATATGGATACCAGTGAGATCGAAATACACCTTATAGAAGGTGCAGATCGCGTTTTGCCGCCATTTAGTCCGCAGTCTTCAGAAAAGGCACAGAAGTTTTTAGAGGATATGGGCGTGACGATTCATTTAGAAACCTTTGTGGGAAATTATGAGAATAATACCGTAACCACAAAAGGAGATCTTGTTTTAGATACCGCAACCTTTATATGGTCTGCCGGGGTTACCGGAGCTTCTATTGATGGTTTTGAAGAAACTTCGCTTTTACCTAAACTGAATCGTTATAAAGTAGATCGATACAACCGCGTTGCCGGTTTTCAGAATATTTATGCCATTGGGGACATCGCATTAATGGAAACAGAAGATTTCCCAAAAGGTTACCCGCAATTGGCGCAACCTGCAATTCAGCAGGGAAAAAATCTGGCGAAGAACTTCAAAAAAATGTTGCGTAAAGAGGAGCTAGAACCTTTTAAGTATTTTGATAAAGGTTCTATGGCGACCATAGGTAGAAATAAAGCCGTCGTCGATATGGGAAAAATTCACTTTGGTGGATTCCTTGCTTGGTTTATTTGGATGTTTGTACACTTATGGTTTTTGGTAGGTTTTAGAAATAGAGTGGTGACTTTCTTCAACTGGACCTACAGTTATCTCAATTATGATAAAGCAGCCCGACTTATCGTGCGGCCGTTTAAACAGAACAAGATCATCGCAGAAGAAGATTAATAAAAAAGGGACAGTTTTTACTGTCCCTTTTTTATTGGCGCCACCAAAACGATTTGATACTCCACGGCTTGTCTCGAAATTAAAAATTCGTTTTCAACCAATGTCTTGTGGGCCTGCCTTTGTCGGTAGATAGGCTTGCCCGGAGGCAGTTTACTCAATACTTGAGGTGAAATTTTGAATTTCTTTAAAATACTTACTCAACGGATTGAAGAATTGCGTCACCATCGCCGTATGATTTTTATTCATAATGAGCAGTGGCGCTTCAGGCTGAAACTCGAGCAGTTTATTATGAAATAAATCATTGTAATAATAAAGTGACGGAATGGTTTTAGTCCCCAACAAGGTCAAAATAGGCGGTGTATTTTCATCTAAAAAATAATAAGGCGAAGCGTTTTTCCATTCTTCGGGATTGGTGGTCCAAGTCACATTGTAATACTCCTCTTCACCTGGAGGATTTTCTTGCAAATAAGAATACATATCGAGTCCGGCTGCATCGTCGAGAATAATTCCTTTTATATAATCTGTGTTTTCTAAATATTTAGGATTCATAGCAGCCAGTGCAGCAAGATGACCACCTGCAGAATGCCCCATTAAAAAGATTCGGTTGGGATCGCCTCCATATTTTTCGGCGTTCTCGTGGGTCCACTTGATGGCTTTGGCGATCTCTTGAGTCATCTGATCATAATTGGCATACGGACTCAGCGTATATCCGGGAATGACGGTGAGATAATCTTTGCCTGCAAAGTTGCGCCCGAGTACCGAGTAGGTGTTTTTATTCCCGCTGTTCCAGTTTCCACCGTGAACAAAAATCAACACATCGTGAGCCACAAGTGAATCTTTAGGCTGAAAAATATTAAGCTCAGGAGCTTCTGCGGAAGCTTCATAGTCTGTATCTAAATACTCGATGTTCTCTTTCTTGACTGAACCACAGCTAGCTAAAATTAAACTTGTAATAAGAATAGAAAGGGATAAACGCATAGTTAAATTATATAGTTGTAGATAGGTCAACGTGCAAATAGCTGATTTATTGGTGTCAAAAAAGGTAAAATACGTTGAGGTGTTTTATGCTTTATATTTCTCACGCATATAAGCCACAGATTCGATAATCAGCTTTTTGAGAATCTCAATATCAATGTCTGCAAGTTTATTGATATACAGACACGAAGCACCGGTTTTGTGTTTGCCAAATCGTTGAAGCAATTCTGTATAGCGCTTAAAACCCGGCATAATATAAACCGAAAGATTCTGCTTTCGCGGTGAAAATCCTGTAAGGAAAAAATCACCTTCACGGCCGCTTTCATATTTATAATGATACGTTCCGTAGCCGATCAAACTATCGCCCCAGAGTACGGCAGGTTCTGGGATAAGTTCGTTGAAAATGGCATAAAGTTCTAATGCGTCTTTCCTACGTTGCTCGTGTGTCACCGCATTAATATAATCTAATACCGAAGCATCTGTAGGTTGTGTTTTATTAGCCGCCATCTTAGCAATTTTTATATTTATCGTGTAAGCCTTTGCCGTCAAGAATGAGCGGTGTGGCTTTTTCGAGTCTGGATAGTCTGGTTTTTTCTTGTTTGGCAGAAGCAATATGCTCGGCATATTCTTTTTGTCTTCCCGGAGTAAGGGCTTTAAATGCCTTTTCTAAGTTGTGATCTTCTGAGAACGCCTGAGTGAGTTCAACAGGTAGTGCTATTTTCTTAGAAGGTTTTGCTGCTTTTACTTCTAACCCTTTTTTCTGGTTGCTGATCGCCTCGTTGAGGTAGTATAAAAGTTCATCTTCTTTAATTTCTGAAATATCAATATACCGTAATTGTCGTAAGGCTTTTGTTTTTCCTTCCTGAGCATTGTGCAGGCGTCCATATTTATCATTTATCAGTGAGCCATTAAAAAACCAAACCCCAAAATGACGTTTAAATCTACCCAGTCCCGCGACGTTTTTGCCGTCTAGGGTGTACACGGGAGCACTCCATTTAAAGGTTTCTTTAAGCGCAGTTCGGTTTACTATAGATCGAAGTGTTAAAATAGCATCTTTAAAAGGATGCTCCGTTTCAAAATAAGCCTCTATTTTACTGGGATTACTCATAATTTATTGGTTAAAAAGAGCTTCAGAAAAGCTTCAAAAAATTAACTATAAATTTAACTAAAATACGCCATACACTTTGTGAAACGTGTCAAATTTCGGCATACATTAGTACTATAAAATGAGTCAAATAATGGCACAAAACAAGTCATCTAAAAAGGCTGCTCCAGCTAAACAGGCTACAAAACCTGCTGCTGTTAAGCCAGTGAAGACTGCTTCTAGAAAGAAGTAATCTTTAATATCTAAGGGCATCTAGGATGCAGCCGATATAACAATATCCAACTATGGAAAGAACGCCACTTAAAACGTGGCGTTTTTTATTGGTATCAGTTTGCGTGAAATATTCTGGAAGGGTTTATTCTACATCAGGTAAAGTAGAACTTTTAAGAGCGCCAATAATTCCCAGAACCGAAAGTAAAACGATTACCCCTTCAACAGAAATCAGCGAAGCAAGCGCGCTCAAACCTCCGGTAATCAACAGGATGAAACCAATGAGCGTGTTGCTTACAGCAACATAATCGGTGCGGCGGTTACCCTCAGCCATATCTACGATGTAGGTTTTACGTCCCAAGCGCACTCCTTGATGAGCAATTCCTAACACAAAAAGGGCTACAGGATACAACCAAACCTGATCACTCAAACCGGGTACAAATTGAATTAATCCAACTACAATTAAACCTAAACCCGCTGTTAGCATTGCAGCATAAGTCATTACTTTTTTACTAGACTTATCTGCCATTTTACCCCAAACCGGCGCACTAATTATTGAAGCGACGCCATTTGCAATAATGAACAACCCCAATAAATAAGCTTCTTTACCTACATAGCGCTGGGCAAGCAAAATGTAGTAAGGAGCAGTTAAGGCGGAGCAAAGCAGTAAGGAACGGGTAATGATAAAATTTCTAAAGGGTTTATCCTCTTTAAGCAAGCTCAAACGGTTCCAGGCTTCTTTTAGACCGTTTTTACCTCCTTCTGTGGCACCGGGAAATTCTTTGATGTTGGCATAAATTAATGCTGCAATAAGCCACAAGGCTGAAGCAAAGAAAATGAGGTAGCTGTAAAATTCGATACCAACATCATCTTTAGATCGGTAAAGAATAAATAGACCGGCCGCTAAGACCAATATTCCGCTTACTGATGAAGTGTAGCCTTTTAATTTACCGCGTTTTTTCTTTGGAATCGTTTTCCCAAGAACATCTTTAAAAGCGATGGAACATAAGCCTCGAGAAAGACTAAACGCAATCAAGCATAGTATGATTAACCAACCGGCGATGCTTCCTTCAAAAGATAAGGCGATCAACCCGATACCGGCAATAGCAAGAAATTGCAAAAACGAACCTAGGACCCAAACGTACTTGCGCACGGCACGTTTTCTAATGTAATGCGCAATAAACAATTGGGGTAACATCGATCCCGATTCCCGAATAGGAACAATAAAACTGATGAGCATCACAGGAGCATTCACATAACTCATAACCCACGTGAGCACCGTTTTAGGATTACTCAGAGTATCACCCAGAGAGGTAAGCATATTGCTTATGAGAATAAGGAAATAATTTTTTGGCGTTTCTCTACAGGATTCCTCATCAATCGCCTTGCAGCTCCTAGCGTCTTCCTCATCGTTGAGATAATCGTAGAGCTGCTCGAGGTTGGTTTCTTTTTGCGCCATTGCTATTCTTGAACAAGTGGTTCTAAAACAGGCCACACATTTGCAGCTACAAGTTTATGACCTTCTTCGGTAGGATGAATACCGTCATTTTGATTCAGACGCTCTATACCGCCTACGTTTTGTAGTAAGAATGGAATGAGCGCAATGTTATTTTCTTCAGCTAACTGCGGAAACATATTTTTAAAGTCGGTGGTGTATTCCTTTCCCAAATTAGGCGGAAGCTGCATCCCAGCAAGAACGATTTTCGCCTGCGGCGCTTCAGCTTTTACTTTATCAATCATCCATTGCAGATTTTCACGCGTTTCTGCTACCGAAACACCACGTAAACCATCGTTGGCTCCTAATTCTAAAACAAAAATATCTACATCAGGTTCCAGTACCCATTCTAATCTGTTTCTACCTCCGGCGGTGGTTTCGCCACTTAGACCGGCATTGATCACATTATAATCAAGTCCGAGACTGTCTAATTTCTCCTGAATCAAACCGGGAAATGCATTGTCTGGATCTTCCAGACCGTAACCGGCAGTTAGGCTGTCGCCAAAGAATAGAATACTGTTTGAAGTGGAATTTAAATCTTCTGCATTAGTGGTTTCAGAAGTGCTTTGGGATTCTTTTTCTTCAGCATTCGTGGTGTTAGCATCCTTACACGCAGCAAGGATCAAGAAAACAAAAAGGAGGTAAAAAGGAATTCTATTTTTCAAGATTGTAGATTTAAAAGGTAAATGATTATTTTAAGCATTTATTGGCGCCACCATAGGTTTTACGTAAGCTTTGGTTCAAAAAAGCGTCCAAAAAGATTCTCCTTAGCAACACCCATTTATGGCATCAATTTTAGAAATCTCAAATTTAGCAAAAAGCTATACCAGTGGCTCAAAAACGCTCAAGGTACTTGACGATATTAACTTTAGTATAACAGAAAAGGAGACCTTTTCTATAGTTGGTCCTTCGGGAAGTGGAAAAACCACCTTACTCGGTTTGTGTGCCGGTCTTGACAAACCAGATTCAGGTACAGTGACTTTAAATGGTGTTGAACTCAGTAGCCTGACTGAAGATGAACGTGCCTTATTGCGCAATAAAGATGTAGGTTTTGTTTTTCAGGATTTTCAATTATTACCTACGCTTACTGCACTCGAGAATGTTGCGGTTCCTTTAGAATTGCAAGGGGCTAAGCATGCGATGAAAAAAGCAGCGGAATTACTCACAAAAGTAGGTCTTGGAGATCGCGGTAATCACTACGCATCGCAACTTTCTGGCGGGGAGCAGCAGCGTGTAGCACTTGCACGAGCTTTTGCCAATGATCCTAAAATTTTATTCGCAGATGAACCCACAGGAAATCTGGATGCTGAAACCGGAGAAACCGTAGTTGATTTGCTTTTTGAGTTGAATAAAGAATTGGGGACCACTTTAGTTTTGGTCACCCACGATATGGAACTTGCTCAGAAAACACAGAATATTCTCACCATTAAAGGCGGTCGAATAGCAAATCTTACAAAAGCAAGCGTATGAGCGGTATGAAAAGTTCTTTGCGCTTAGGCTGGTTGAGAAAAATGGCGTGGCGCGACTTTAAAGCCAGTGCCGGGAAGTTGAGCCTTTTTATGGTTTCGATCATTTTGGGAGTTGCAGCCATTGTGTCGATTCAATCTTTTGGAGAGACTTTAAAAGATAATATTGCCTTACAGTCAAAAGCCTTGATGGGTGCCGATTTTAAAATTGATAGCGACCATCCATTAACTGAAGAAGCGCGAGCTATCGTAGATTCTTTAGGAGGAGCAGATGCTGAAGAAATTTCGTTTTCTTCTATGGCATTGTTTCCAAAAAATCAAGCGACCAAATTGTTGCAAGTACGGGGGATCAGTAACGGATTTCCATTTTATGGAAAATTAGAAACACAGCCAGAATCAGCTACAGAAGATTTTCAAGAAAAGCAAGGCGCTTTGTTAGATGCAACGGTGATGCTTCAGCTTGATGTGCAGGTGGGTGATACGATAAAAATAGGGGAGGTAAAATTGCCTGTTTTGGGTGGTGTTGAAGCGCTTCCCGGAAGCAATGCAGTTTTTAGCGCGATCGCTCCGCCGGTGGTCATTCCGTATCCATTTATAGAAAAAACCGGTTTGGTTCAGTTGGGAAGCCGAATCGATTATGAGTTTTATTTTGAAGCACCTGATCAAGATATGGAACTTCTTGATCAAGCAATTGATAATCGGTTGGACGAGGCAGACGCCGATCTCGATACGCACACGTCAACCAGCGAGCGTCTTGGCCGACGCTATGAAAATTTTGGAAAGTTTTTGAATTTGGTAGGTTTTATCGCCTTACTTTTAGGATGCGTGGGCATTGCAAGTGCGACAACCATTTACATCAAAGACAAACTCAAATCGGTCGCTATTTTAAAATGTTTGGGAGCGAGCCGTAAGCAGGCATTTCTTATTTATTTGATCCAGATTGGTGTTTTAGGACTCGTTGGTGGAATTCTAGGAACCATCGCCGGTTTGTTGTTGCAGCAGTTATTCCCTATTCTTTTAGAAGGATTATTACCGGTAGATGTTGCACTTAAATTATCTTGGCCGGTTATCTTTTTAGGAATCTTCATTGGCGCTTTTATGTCGGTTTTATTTGCGCTCTATCCGCTGTTGAGTACGTTGCAGGTTTCTCCTCTACAAACCTTGCGCGTAAGTGCTTCAGACAATCAACAGTCATCAAAAACAGCGATAGCAGTTTCGTTTGCGATACTCACTTTTGTGTTTTTATTCGCGTTTTGGCTGTTAGAAGATTGGAAATATGCCGCATCATTCTTAGGCGGGATTCTCGTTGTTTTTAGTATACTAGGTGGAATCGCGCGCGCATTTATGCGTATGCTTCGGAAATATTTTCCCGAGAGTTGGAGTTTTACCTCGCGGCAAAGCTTACGTAATTTGTTCCGGCCTCAGAATCAAACGGTGGTGTTGATTCTTGCGATAGGCGTTGGTTCATTTTTGATAAGTACGCTTTACTTTACTAAGGATATTTTGCTCGCTCAGGCCAATTTAGATAGTGAAGCCAATCAAGCCAATATGATCTTGCTCGACGTGCAAAAGGATCAAATGACTGAAGTTGCACAAACACTATCTTCAAATGAATTACCACCGCTAGATCAAATTCCAATTGTGACGATGCGCGTGCAAAGCATTAACGGTCGCGATAATGCCGATTTGAAGAAAGACACCACAGTGCATATAAATCGATGGATCTTAAACCACGAATTTAGAACGACCTATAGGGATTCTTTAATTGCTTCGGAAGTTTTACAAGCAGGAACATTTACAGGAAACCTTATTGAAGAAGCTGAGGTTGTTCCAATATCTGTAAGCAACAATTTTGCTGAAGATGCAAAGGTAGGAGTAGGAGACCGGGTGACTTTTAATGTACAGGGCCGACTTCTAGAAACCGAAATAGGAAGCATACGCACCGTAGACTGGAGTAGAATGCAACTGAATTTTTCAATTGTATTTCCGGCAGGTGTTTTAGAGCGTGCGCCACAATTTGGTGTGATCACCACGCAGGTTCCTGATGCAAAAACTTCGGCAGCCATTCAGCAGGTTTTGGTGAAAGCATTTCCAAATATTTCGATCCTTGATCTAAGACAGGTGCTTAGCGTTGTTGAAGAGTTGCTTACCAAAATAAGCTACATCATCAACTTCATGGCGTTTTTTAGTATTCTTATTGGGATTATTGTATTGTTAGGAGCGGTACGCACGAGTAAATTTCAACGTATAAGAGAGAGTGTATTGTTGCGTACGATGGGAGCTAAGAGCAAGCAAATATTGCGCATTCAAGGTTTAGAATATCTGTATCTAGGACTTTTGGGGACGCTGTCTGGTATTTTGCTATCCCTCTTGGGCAGTTTACTACTCGCTTATTTTGCGTTTGATACCGCTTTTGTTCCATCGGCAATTCCATTTTTGGTTCTACTTCCGGGAATTACAGCGCTTGTTTTAGCCATTGGATTGAGCAACAGTCGCAGTGTGATTAAAAGTTCGCCGCTAGAAGTATTACGCAAAGAAGGCGTTTAGATATTAAAGATGTCTAGTGTTTTTAAATACTGAAAGAGTAAGCCTGTTCCTATTGCAATCCCGAAACTCAATAAGGTACCAATGAGTACATATTCTGTGAGTTGTCTGTTTTTGCCTTCGGTTAAGTCTCCAAATCTGAATACTGATTTTGCAGTGATGAGAAAACCGATGGCAGACCAGGTATTGAGTAGGATGAATGTAAAAACGAAAAGACGTTCCAAAATTCCTATTATTTTGCCTGCGCCCGCAAGAGAAGTGCTTTTAGATCCTTCTTTTTTAGATTTAGGTTCAATGGCGTTTTGCCAAGGTTGAAGCGCGATACGCATAAGAATTCCGGCAACGTAAGTCACAAAAAATAGTAAGGTGATGAGTAAAAGTGCCTTCGGATGAAAGATTTCATTGAAATCAATTTGATAAGGCGTGTAGTAAAACAACACGAGATTAAGGACGAGCAGATGCGCAATTTGGTCTGCGATAAAAAGTTTACGACTGTTCTTCTTAGTCGTGTACTTGATCTTGAGCGCATCTATCGCATAGTGTGTTAGAATGATGACCAAAATCCCCAAGAAATATTTAGACTCAAACTGAAGCAAGAACAGTAAAGCTAAGAGGTGAACGCCTACGTGCGTCACTAAGTACTTGGATTTCCAGCCGTGCTTGAGCTTATGGTTCACCCATTTTGTGGGTTGTAACACAAAATCACCTAAAATGTGGGCGAGTATTAATTTAAGCGCAAGTACGATCATAGCTTATTGATTTGGTCGGTGTAAAAGTTGAGCATTTTTGAGATTTCATCATAACCGGCTCGAGATAGCGCTTTGCTTATAGCACTTTGTGCTTTGTCTAGTTTTTGACTGAGTTCGGTTTGATTGAGATGAGGTTCTTCAAAACGCGCTTTTACAATTTGTGCAGTTACCGCCGGCCAATTATCCATCGTTAGGGAAGCTAGAGAAAACATAATATTGAGCGTTTCATCAACCGATTTAAAGTCAGATTGTATGACGAGCGTGTTTGTTTTAATAGCATCAAAAGCAGTTCCCGAGTGTACAAAAGCGCTTCCGTTTGCTTGTGTTACATGGTTAGCTTTGTAAGTATAGTCACCAATCCCGATAGCGATACGTACATCAAGAGCGCTATTGGTCTTTATTGTGGCTTTAATATGCAATGCAGCTTTTAGGGCGTGGCTGGCATCCAGTAAAAGCTGAAAACTATCACCACGATAAATTTCCCAGTTTTCTGGGGTTGTGCCATACATCTCGAGAACCGAAACGAGTTGTTCTTGCCATCCCGTAGCTGCTCTAGAATTTATGATATCGCCTGTAAGTACTGCTTTCATATAAACTCAAATACGTATAGTAAATATATATTAAAAAGAGTATAAAGTGAAATATATATTAAATGAGCTATAATCTTAAATATATACTCATAAGGTTATAGCTGTTAAAATCCAACAGCAGTATCATCACCTCTTCGGTCTGCGCCACCTTCTAGAGAGCCATCAGGTAAAACAAGCACACCATCTACTTTCCCTAATATGACACTGTTCTCTTGACGGATTTCATATCCTTTATTACTTAAGGTGTCTAAAAGCTCTTTACCAAAAGCATCAGGTTCAAAAGTAACTACATCAGGTAGCCATTGGTGATGAAAACGAGGCGCGTCAACTGCTTCTTGCATTCCGTAGTCAAAAACAGCGACATTAAGAATCGTCTGTAAAACCGAAGTAATAATAGTTGATCCTCCCGGAGTACCTACAGTCATCCAAAGCTTGCCTTCTTTTTCAACAATGGTGGGAGTCATAGAACTCAACATTCGTTTTTGAGGTTCAATTTTATTCGCTTCAGCACCAATAAGTCCAAACATATTCGGCTCGCCAGGTTTTACGCTAAAATCATCCATCTCATTATTTAAAAAGAAGCCCAATTCATCAACATACAATTTTGAGCCGTAGGCACCATTTAAAGTTGTGGTAAGCGCCACAGCATTACCATATTGATCAATTAGCGAAAAATGCGTAGTCTCCATAGACTCATAACCGGAGATCACTCCGTGTTTAACTTCTGAAGAAGGTGTAGCCTTATCAAAACTAAAGTTTGTCATACGCTTCACCGCATAATCTTTGCTAGTAAGTGAATCAATTGGAATGTCATTAAAATCAGGATCGCCCAAAAAGAAACTACGATCTGCATACGCGCGACGTTCTGCTTCTGTAATTACTTGAATGCTTTTTACAGAATTGTGACCGAAAGATTTAAGATCGTAAGGCTCGATCATTTTTAAAATTTCAGCAAGACACACGCCACCACTCGATGGAGGAGGCATCCCGATCACACGTAAATTTTTATAGTTTGAGATAATTGGTTTTCGCCATACCGCTTCGTAACTTTTTAAATCATCAAGTGTGATTATTCCACCGTGGTTTTGAATGAATTCAACAAGCTTTTGGGCAGTTTCTCCCTCGTAAAATTCCTGTTTTCCATTTGCAGCAATTCGCTTTAAGGTTTCAGCCAATTGCGGATTTTTAACCAAATCTCCAGACTTAATTTTAGTAGAATCGCTCTCACGAAACCCAATAGAATACAAGGTTTCCTTTTCGTTTACTTTATCAAAAACCGAAGCATAATATTGAAAGCGTGCCAATTGATTATCGGTAATCTGGTATCCGTTTTCTGCCAACTCAATCACGGGTTGTAGAATTTCTGCCATAGGTAAGGATCCCAATTTCTCGTGAATAGCAAACATACCGGCGATGCTCCCGGGAACCCCTACAGCTAAAGGTCCTTGGCGGCTTAAGGAATCAACAGGATTTCCTTCAGCATCAAGATACATATCGTGAGTAGCGGCTATAGGAGCTTTTTCTCTATAATCAATACTACCAACTTCACCATTTGCTTTGCGATACACCATAAAACCACCACCGCCTAAACTTCCTGCAAAAGGATATGCCACGTTAAGCGCCATATCTACAGCAATTAAAGCGTCAAAAGCATTTCCACCTTTACGCATAATTTCGGCACCAATTCTTGAGGCTTCTTCGCGGGCAGAAACCACCATAATACTATCGGCGATTTTGCCACGTTCAATAGTGCGTTCATGCGGAGTTTCAGTTTTACAGGCTGTTAAGACGATAAAAAAACTCAGGATCAAACATTTTGAAAAAGCCAAAATATGAGAGGTGTAATTTTTTAAAAGCATATGGTCAGGTGTTTTTAATTCTAAATTGAATATCGAGTTCTTTGATTCGATTGGAGCAAAAAGCTTTTAATTCGTCAAAAAACAAGGTGAATTCATTTTCAAAGTCGTGGTAATGTAATTGTAAATCTTCAACCGCACGATCCATTCCACTTATATTTTTGGTCCGTCGATTCATATTGTATAATACGGTGGCAATTCCACTGATTTCGGCATAACTCAATAACCAATTGTCTGCGATCATATGTGGTACCATACGTTGAATTGAAGGCGTAAGCAACTCAAAATGTTCATCGAGTAAATCGTAAAAGTCTTCTACATATGGCGCCAGTGGTTTGCGATGGTATTTTTTCCAGTTTTTAGCTAAAAAATGATCATAAAGAATGTCTACTATGACACCGCTATAATGACTGTATTTAGGATGCAGTCTTTTTGTGCTTTGCTTTACGATGGGGTGCGAGTCAGTAAAGCTATCAATACTACGGTGCAGTAAAATACCTTTTTGAAGTTGTGGTCTATAGGTCTGGTACTGCTTTCCTTTGATACCATCTGCCATAAAATTGCCAAGCTTTAAAAGCGTATCATTGCCGGAGAGGTATATATGGGCTAAAAAATTCACAGGCTTAAATTACAAATTATCAGGATAAGCCTGCCTATAGATTTTCTGAAAAATTAAAGCCTGTATGCTAAGCCTATATTGAACTCTATAGCATCATAACCTTCGTTAGGTTGTTTGATTTCGGCATTAGAAACATGCCTAAAACCAAGTCGTAAATCCAGCACAAGTTCTTTTAAAAAGTTATAATTCAATCCTAAAGCAAGATTATCAGAAAAGCCAATACCTTTAGCCATACGCTCTGAACCTTTGTCAAAATAACCCGGACCAATACTGGCCAAACCATACATATTTAGATTTTCTGTAATTGATGTTCGTAAGATCACACCACAATTCATGATGTATTCGTTGATGGTTTTGAGGGTCATCAATTGCGTTCTGTACGCACTAAAAACATCGGGATGACCGGCAAACCAAGGATTGTAAAGCTTATGGTGCGCTCTATTAATCTCAGGCTGAAAGATAAAGTCATAGTCTATTTTTCCTGATTTAATTCGGTAGAGTATTTGAATTTTGTGCAGGTAGACTTCGTAATAATAATCGTCGTCTTTAAAAATAAAATTGTCTACCGAAGCATATCCAAAATTGAAGCCTAGTTGATAAAACCGACCTTGTACATTTTCTTGAGCGCAAGTATCAAAAGTAAGACCGAAAAGAAGAAAAATAAGTGTAAAATACCTCCACATAAACTGATATTGCGTTGTTATTCAATTTAATAGGGGTGTGTTGGGAGGTGTAAAGTTTAAAAAATCTTAGGAGATAGTTTAATGCTATATTTGCATAAAGTAATACAGGATGCATCTGCAAAGTGTAATTCTGTCTAATTAAAATGAAATAAAGAAATGACCCTAATAAAATCTATTTCAGGAATACGTGGTACCATAGGAGGAACGCCCGAAGATAATTTGACACCTATTGATGCGGTTAAATTTGCAGCAGCTTACGGTACTTTTATCAAAAAGCAACGAAATAAGGACGAGTATAAAATTGTCGTGGGGCGCGATGCGCGCTTGAGTGGTGAGATGCTGCAACAGTTGGTGATGCAAACCTTAGTAGGTTTAGGTATAGACGTTGTAGACCTTGACCTTTCAACTACACCAACCGTTGAACTGGCAGTAAAGCTAGAACACGCCGATGGTGGAATTATCCTAACCGCATCTCACAATCCTAAACAGTGGAATGCTTTAAAACTTCTTGATAAGAATGGCGAATTTCTCAATGCTGAAGCCGGTGCCGAAATTCTAAAAATAGCAAGTGAGGCTTCGGTTTCCTTTGCAGAAGTAGATCAATTGGGAGCGATACATAAAAATGATGCGTATATCGACATTCATATTGACGAAGTGCTCGACCTTGAATTGGTTGATGAAGATGCAATTAAGGCAGCAAATTTTAAAATTGTAGTAGATGGTGTAAATTCTACCGGAGGTATTGCGATCCCAATGCTTCTGGAACGTTTGGGTGTTTATGTAGAAAAATTATATTGTGAGCCTACTGGAAACTTTCCGCACAATCCAGAGCCTTTAAAAGAACATCTTTCTGATATCTGTAAATTGGTTCCTGAAGAAAATGCCGATTTAGGAATTGTAGTTGATCCAGATGTTGACCGTCTTGCTTTTATTGATGAAACCGGCGAAATGTTTGGTGAAGAATATACGCTTGTCGCTTGTGCAGATTATGTGTTGAGTGAAAACCCCGGAGACACCGTTTCTAATTTAAGTTCATCTAGAGCCTTACGCGACGTCACTCAAAAGCACGGCGGCACGTATCACGCAGCTGCAGTTGGAGAGGTGAATGTAGTGACCAAAATGAAAGAGGTGAACGCGGTGATTGGAGGAGAAGGTAATGGCGGAATCATTTTTCCTGAATCACACTACGGAAGAGATGCATTAGTTGGCGTCGCACTATTTTTAACACACTTGGCAAAAAAGAAGATTAAAGTAAGTGAGTTGCGTGCAAGCTATCCCGCTTATTTTATGAGTAAAAAGAAAATAGAATTAACACCAACTTTAGATGTTGATGGTATTCTAAAAGAAATTGAAAAGCGCTATCAGGAGGAAGAAGTAAACACCATTGATGGAGTGAAAATTGATTTTGAAAACCATTGGGTACATCTCAGAAAATCAAATACAGAACCTATCATTCGAATCTATACCGAAGCAGGAAGTCAATCTGAAGCAGATCAAGTTGCTGATGGTATGATCGCAGCGATCAAAACGATAGCAGGTATCTAAATTTTAAAGCGCATGTTTAAAGCGTTTATGCGTCCATAAATAATACTCCGGATTTTCTTTGATCTGAGCTTCGAGAAGTTTAGCAAAAACGTCTGTGATTTTATGATCAGGGAGTGTGTTAGGATCTTCGGTGATTACTTTAAAAGAGGCTGTGTAATAGCCTCTTTTTATTTTGTTTACAGCAAGATAGATAACCGGCATATCTTCAGATTTTGCCAGGCGTTCAACTCCCGAAAAGAACGGTACATTCTGTCCTAAAAAATCTGTGCAGTGATAATGTTTTCTAGTCTTTGGCGATTGATCTGCTATAAATGCATA